>Ga0118677_10000207_pt1 | contig 122476 bp, 83 predicted proteins | sample AliMusrvi5mmetaG_FD_86154 | JGI IMG/M metagenome (GOLD analysis project Ga0118677, IMG submission 86154) | reverse complement strand
GGCTAAGTGTAAATTATTTAAGGCTGTTCTAAGCAATGGAAAAAATTAAAATAACGCAGGTTCGCAGTGGCATCGGAAGACCGTTGCGTCAGAAACGTACCCTCCAGGCGTTGGGCCTGAAGAGGATTCGCCATACGGTGGAACATGAAGCAACTCCCCAGATCCTGGGCATGGTGAACAAAGTTCTGCACTTGGTTACATTTGAAAAAGTATAATAAAAGATAAACGATACTGAAATGGATTTAAGCAATCTTAAACCGGCTAAAGGTTCAACAAAAAAGATCAAACGTATTGGCAGGGGCCAGGGTTCCGGACATGGTGGAACTTCCACCCGTGGACATAAAGGCGCAAAGTCACGTTCGGGTTACTCTAAGAAATTAGGGTACGAAGGCGGACAGATGTCGCTCGTACGGCGTGTTCCCAAGTTCGGGTTCAAGAACTTCAACCGCGTTGAATATAAGGGAATTAACCTTGATGTTTTAGAGCAAATCGCAGAAAAGAAAGGTCTGAGTGTGATCACCCAGGCGGTTCTGATCGAATGCGGATATGTTTCGAAGAACGACAGGATTAAGATCCTTGGTCGCGGTGAATTGAAAGCCAAACTGGATATTACCGTTCATGCTTATTCGGCGACAGCCAAAAAAGCAATTGAAGAATTAGGTGGAGTCGCTAACATACTTTAAACTTGTTTGAATGAAAAAACTGATTCAAACCATTCGAAACATCTGGAAGATTGAAGACCTCCGCAAGAGGATCCTTTATACAATCGGCATTGTCCTAATCTATCGTCTGGGATCTTATGTAGTACTTCCTGGTGTCGACCCAAGTATGTTAGCCAGCCTGCAAAACCAAACTAAATCTGGTTTGCTGGGGCTGCTGAACATGTTCTCCGGAGGTGCATTTTCAAATGCCTCGATCTTTGCTCTTGGAATCATGCCTTATATCTCGGCTTCCATCGTGATGCAGCTTCTTGGGATGGCAATTCCTTATTTCCAGAAACTCCAGAAGGAGGGTGAAAGTGGAAGGAAGAAAATCAACCAGATGACACGTTACCTGACTGTCATCATCCTGATTTTCCAATCACCCGCCTATATCGCCAACCTGGCATCACAATTGCCCGCAGAAGCCATATCACCATTTAGTGCCAGCGTTACGCACCATTCAGTGTTCTCTTTCTTCGGAATATCCTCCATCATTATTCTTACCGCCGGCTCCATGTTTGTCATGTGGCTTGGTGAAAGGATCACCGACAAGGGAATCGGAAACGGCATATCGCTGATCATCATGATCGGGATCATGGCCCGTTTGCCTTTTGCACTCTTTGGAGAACTTGTTTCGAGGATGGAACAGAAAGGTGGCGGTCTGGTATTCTTTGTCGTTGAAATTGCCTTTCTGGTACTGGTTATCCTGGTTACGATCCTGCTTGTTCAGGGAACCCGGAAAATACCTGTCCAGTATGCCAAACGCATCGTGGGTAACAAACAGTATGGCGGCGTTCGCCAATACATTCCCTTAAAGGTAAATGCAGCCGGCGTTATGCCCATCATCTTCGCCCAGGCGATCATGTTCCTGCCGCTGACCATTGCAGGGTTCGCCAGCAATGAAACTTTAACCGGGTTTGCCAGAGTTTTTACCGACATCAATGGTATTGTTTATAATCTGACCTTTTTCATCCTCATCATCTTCTTTACCTATTTCTATACTGCCATCACGGTGAATCCTAACCAGATGGCCGAGGATATGAAAAAGAACGGTGGTTTCATCCCTGGTGTAAAGCCCGGTAAAAAAACTGCTGAATTTATTGATGATGTCATGTCAAGGATCACCCTGCCGGGATCTATCTTCCTGGGTTTTGTCGCCATTATGCCTGCTTTTGTCAGGATGGTGGGTGTTACTTCGCAGTTCGCCCAGTTCTATGGCGGCACCTCCCTGCTGATCCTTGTCGGTGTTGTTCTTGATACCTTGCAGCAGATTGAAAGCCACCTTTTGATGCGTCATTATGATGGTCTTACCAAATCGGGCAGGATCAAGGGACGTTCCTCCTATTCAACTTCCGGTCAATAATTTATGTTTAACAAACAGATGACGATAAAAACGGCTGGTGAGATTGAACTGTTAAGAGAAAATGGGATTATTGTAAGCAAAACGCTTGCAGAGGTTGCAAAACATATTAAGCCGGGTGTTAAAACGATAACACTCGATCAAATAGCTGAAGACTTTATCCGGGGTGAAGGGGCGGTACCGGGTTTTAAAGGTTACAGAGGATTTCCGGCAACCTTGTGCATCTCGGTCAATGAAGAGGTGGTGCATGGCATACCGGGCGAAAGAGTTCTTAAAAATGGTGATATAGTTTCGATCGACTGCGGATGTCAGAAGGATGGTTATTATGGTGACTCCGCCTACACATTTCCGGTTGGAGAGGTGTCGGAGGAGGTGATGAACCTGCTTAAACGCACCAAGGAGTCGTTGTACCGGGCTGTGGCAGTAGCCGTGACCGGGAAACGAGTTGGTGATGTCAGCGCTGCCGTTCAGGAGTTTGTAGAGGGATATGGATATTCGGTGGTACGGGAACTGGTAGGGCATGGAATTGGCAGGCAGTTGCACGAGAAACCGGACATTCCCAATTACGGGAAAAAGGGATGTGGAGCAAAGTTGCAAACAGGGTTGACCATCTGTATTGAACCGATGATCAATCTGGGTGTCAAAAGTGTTGTTCAGGACCCTGACGGGTGGACGATCCGCACAGCAGACAGGATGCCATCGGCTCACTTTGAGCTTACGGTAGCGGTGAATAAAGAAACGGCGGATGTTCTTTCAACCTTCCGGTATATTGAAGAGGTACTAGGATCAAGTAGCATATAGTATGGCAAAGCAATCGTCAATTCAACAGGATGGCACGGTCATCGAATCCCTCGGGAACGCAATGTTCAGGGTGGAATTAGAGAACGGGCATGTGATAACAGCCCATATTTCGGGTAAAATGAGGATGCATTATATAAAAATTCTTCCCGGAGACCGCGTCAGAATCGAGATGTCACCGTATGATTTAACAAAAGGAAGAATTACGTTCAGATATCAATAGTATTAAAGCAAACGTAAAATGAAAGTCAGAGCATCAATTAAGAAGAGATCGGCAGATTGCAAAATCGTCCGCAGAAATGGCAAACTGTATGTCATTAACAAAAAGAACCCTAAGTTCAAACAAAGACAAGGTTAAAATATTACAAACATAAAATTGGATTGTTATGGCCAGAATTGCAGGTATTGACTTACCTAAAAATAAAAGGGGTGAAATTGGGCTGACCTATATCTTTGGTATTGGAAGAAGCACTGCCCAGAAGATCCTTGATGTGGCAGGTGTTGACAGGAGTAAGAAGGTTCAGGACTGGAATGATGAAGAACAGAATAAGATCCGTTCGGTTATCAACGATAATTTCAAAATCGAAGGTGCTCTGCGTTCTGAAGTCCAGATGAATATCAAACGTCTGATGGATATCGGTTGCTACCGTGGAATCCGTCATCGTCTGGGTTTACCTGTTCGCGGACAAAGTACGAAGAACAATGCCCGTACCCGTAAGGGCAGGAAAAAAACCGTTGCAAACAAGAAAAAGGCAACCAAAGGTTAATCGTTAATGCATGTAGTAAATTAGAATATGGCAAAGACTGAAAAAAGTTCAAAGAAAAGGGTTGTTAAGGTGGATGCAATAGGTAAAGCCTATGTGAATGCATCTTTTAACAATCTCATCATTACGCTGACCAACAACGCTGGCCAGGTCATCAGCTGGTCATCAGCCGGGAAGATGGGGTTCAAGGGATCCAAGAAAAATACTCCTTATGCTGCGCAGATGGCAGCCCAGGATGCTTCGAAGGTTGCCTATGACCAGGGTCTCCGTAAAGTAAAGGTTTATATCAAAGGACCGGGAGCTGGTCGCGAATCAGCCATCCGCACCCTGCACACTGCAGGTATCGAGGTAACCGAGATCGTTGATATCACACCATTACCTCACAACGGATGCCGTCCTCCCAAAAGAAGAAGAGTTTAATAATTACATATATCTAGTAGCATGGCAAGATACATTGGCCCAAAGTCCAGAATTGCAAGAAGGTTCAGAGATCCTATTTTTGGCCCTGATAAAAGTTATGAGAAAAAGAATTATCCTCCGGGAATGCATGGTCAGACCAAGCGCAGAGCGAAAGTTTCTGAGTATGGTACCCAGCTGATGGAGAAACAAAAAGCCAAATATACCTATGGTATTCTCGAGCGTCAGTTCCGGAATATTTTCGAGAAAGCTTCCCGCAAGGGTGGTGTGACCGGCGAGGTCCTTTTACAGCTGATCGAATCACGGCTTGATAATGTAGTTTATCGTCTGGGAATTTCTCCCACCCGTGACGGCGCACGCCAGCTGATCGGCCATCGTCATATTCTGGTTAACGGTAAGGTGCTGAACATCCCCTCCTATGAACTTCATCCGGGAGACCTGGTTTCGGTACGCGAACGTTCCAAATCCCTCGAAATTATCACCAACTCCCTTTCAGGACGCGGAAACCAGTACTCGTGGCTGGAATGGGATGGTGGTATGATGACCGGGAAATTCATGAATTACCCCGAAAGGGACCTGATTCCTGAAAACATCAAGGAGCAACTTATCGTCGAATTGTATTCGAAATAGTGAATTTTCTTTGTTGTGAAGGGACAAGGTTTGCCTTGTCCCATTCATCAACGAAATTAAAATAACCAAAAAAAATTATATATGGCAATATTACCGTTCCAGAAACCTGACAAGGTAATCATGGTGGAAGCCGATGATTGCCGTGGGGTATTCGAATTCCGCCCGCTTGAACCAGGTTTTGGTGTGACCATAGGGAACTCACTCAGGAGAATTCTGCTTTCTTCATTGGAAGGCTTTGCCATCACTTCGGTGAAAATTGAAGGGGTAGAACAGGAATTTTCCACCATCAAAGGTGTTATTGAGGATGTTACCGAGATCATTTTAAACCTGAAACAAATTCGTTTCAAACGTCTGATCGAAACTGAAAACGCTGAGAAGGTTACTGTCGTCATTGCACAGCAGAAAGATTTCAAGGCCGGCGATATCAATAAATTCCTGTCGGTATTCCAGGTCCTGAACCCTGAGATCGTGATTTGCCATATGGAAGCTAATGTTAAATTGTCGTTTGAACTTTCTATCGACAAAGGCCGTGGCTATATTCCTGCTGAAGAAAATAAAACATTGAGCTCCTCACTGGGCAGAATTGCAATTGACTCGGTTCACACACCTATCAAAAACGTCACCTTTAATGTTGAAAATTTTCGGGTTGAGCAAAAAACCGACTACGAAAAACTGGTCATTGAGGTAACGACCGATGGTTCCATTCAGCCTAAGAATGCTTTGAAAGAAGCTGCCAAGATTCTCATCCACCATTTTATGCTGTTTTCTGATGAGAAGATAACACTTGATTCGGCTGAGAAAGCTGTTACGGAAGAATTTGACGAAACCTCCCTGCATATCCGCCAGTTACTGAAAACCAAGCTGGTTGACATGGATCTTTCGGTCAGGGCACTTAACTGCCTTAAGGCCGCCGATGTTGAATACCTGGGCGACCTTGTGGCGTTTAACAAAAACGATTTACTGAAGTTCAGGAATTTCGGAAAGAAATCACTTACCGAGCTTGAAGAACTTGTGAAATCAAAGGGCCTTGAATTTGGTATGAATACGACGAAATATAAATTAGATAAGGATTAATTGCGATGAGACACCAAAAGAAATTTAATCATTTAGGGAGAAAAAGTGCACACAGGAAGGCTATGCTTTCAAATATGGCCGCCTCTCTGATCATTCATAAAAGGATTCATACAACCGTTGCCAAGGCTAAAGCGCTTCGTGTTTATGTTGAGCCTCTGATCACCAAGTCGAAGGAGGATACAACCCACTCGCGTCGTACCGTTTTCAGCTACCTGCAGAGCAAGGAAGCCGTGACCGAACTTTTCCGTGAAATTTCAAAGAAGATCATGGATCGCCCCGGCGGATATACCCGGATTTTGAAAACCGGAAACCGTTTTGGTGACAATGCCGAAATGTGCCTGATCGAACTGGTTGACTACAATGAAGCCATGCTGTCGCCAAAGGATGAAGGCAAGACCAAATCAACCCGCAGGAGAAGGGCGGGTGCGAAAAAAGCCGGGGATGCAGAGGAGAAGGTTGCCGATCACAAAGAGGTAAAGAAAGCTCCCAAAAAAGTTGAAGAATCAGCTGCACCTGAAGAAACACCGGAAGCCTGAGCCAAGTGAAAACTATATTGTAAGCACAGAATGCAGGAAAAGGATGACATAGTTATATGTTGTCCTTTTTTCTTTTATAACTTAAACCACTAAACAATACAACCATGAGTACTATTTTATCTATCCATGCCAGGCAGATCCTGGATTCAAGAGGAAATCCCACCATTGAGGTGGATGTTGTTACCGATAGCGGCATCATCGGACGCGCTGCTGTCCCGTCCGGGGCATCAACGGGGGTTCATGAGGCCGTTGAACTGCGCGACGGGGACGAGCGTGTGTACCTGGGTAAGGGTGTGCTCCAGGCCGTCCAGAATGTGAACAACGTGATCGCCGAGGAGATCCAGGGAATGTACGTCACCGACCAGATCGAGATTGACCATAAGCTGATCGAACTCGATGGCACGCCCAACAAGGCAAAACTTGGCGCCAATGCAATCCTGGGTGTATCGCTTGCCGCAGCCCATGCCGCTGCCCAGGTAACCGGCCAGGAATTGTACCGCTATATCGGCGGCGTGTCAGCCCAGACCCTGCCAATTCCCATGATGAACATTCTGAATGGCGGCTCGCATGCCGACAATTCCATCGACTTCCAGGAGTTCATGATCATGCCGGTAGGTGCATCATCCTTCAGCGAAGGTCTCAGGATGGGCGCCGAGGTGTTCCACAACCTGAAATCGGTTCTGAAAAAGGGAAAATATTCGACCAACGTAGGCGATGAAGGTGGTTTCGCACCGAACCTCAAATCGAACGAAGAGGCACTTACCGTTATCATGAAGGCCATTGAAATATCGGGGTACGAGCCTGGCAAGGATATCTGCATCGCGCTGGATCCGGCATCGTCTGAATATTTTATTCGTGAAGAGAATGTCTATCACCTGAAAAAATCCACCGGTGATAAGCTCTCACCCGCCGACATGGTCGCCTTTTGGAAAGACTGGGCTAATCGTTACCCTATCATCTCCATTGAGGATGGGATGGCTGAAGATGACTGGGATGGCTGGAAACTGATGACCAAAGAACTTGGAAACAAGATTCAGCTGGTCGGGGATGATCTCTTTGTAACCAATGTTGAACGTCTCGCCGAGGGCTTTAAAAGAGGTGTCGCCAACTCAATCCTGATCAAGGTAAACCAGATCGGGACGCTGAGCGAAACCATCAATGCTGTCAATATGGCTTATCGCCATAGTTATACGGCCGTTATAAGTCACCGTTCAGGTGAAACGGAAGATGTGACCATCGCCGACCTTGCCGTAGCGCTGAATACAGGGTTAATCAAAACCGGCTCGGCATGCCGCACCGACCGCATTGCAAAATACAATCAGCTGCTTCGCATCGAAGAACAGCTGGGTGATACCGCCAAATACCTGGGTAAGGACTTTAAATATGCCCGTTAATAAATTATAAACGGTAAAAGGAAGTCCGGGCCGCAGGAAAATCAGTATGATTTTCCTGCGGCCCGGACTCTTTTCAGGTTAAACCAGGCCTGTTATTCCTCCCTGAAGTTCTGCAGGATATGTACCAGCAGCCCGGTTACATGGATCATATTTTCATTGAAAACCCGCAGTACATCCTCCCAGGTAACAGGCTCTTCGTCATGTTTCCACGCGTCGTAATCGGTGGAGAGGGCGATGGTGGCATAGGGAATACCTGCCTCCATGGCCAGGCTGGCCTCAGGGGCGATGCTCATGTTGATTACATCGGCGCCCAGCAGCCGGAACATTTTTGATTCGGCCCGGGTCGAAAACCTGGGACCTTCAATGGTGACAATCGTCCCTGCCGGGTGATACGGGATACCCCTCTCCCTGCAGCCGCGGATGAGCATCTGGCGCAGGGGTTCTGAAAAGGGATCTGCCATGGCAGTGTGGGCCATTTTCCCAGGTTCAAATTTTTCATAAAAGGTATTGACCCGGTGACGCGTGAAATCGATAAACTGGTCGGCAATAACCATATCGCCCCGGCGGATCTCCTCCCGCAGGCTTCCGCAGGCCGTGGTGGCAAAGATAAACTGGCAGCCTGATTTCTGCAACGCTGAGATGTTGGCCCTGTTGTTGACCTGTGTAGGAGGGATGGCGTGATCCCTGCCATGTCGCGAAAGAATGTAAAGTTCGCAGTTGCCGATCGTCCCTGTGAAAAAAGTTGAACTCGGGGCACCAAAAGGAGTTGTCACGCTAATCTCCTTCATGTTTTCCAGAATGTTCAGTTTCTCCAGCCCGGAGCCACCGATAAGTCCTATTTTTTGCATGTCGTATTTTTATGCGAATATAATGCAAAGAGTAAAATGAGAGCAAACTGCCGCCAGATTTTTATTGCCTGTTAGGTTGCGTGGAATGGTATCGGGGTAAGTTCAGGAATTTGTTGTCCAATAAACCTGAAATCAGGGATGAGACTTTCTACATATGATTGAAATGCGTATTTTTGCGGCTCCTAAGAAAAAAAATATGACGATTCAATATATAGGTGAACATCTCTTAGCCGGCGAGATGGGTAAGTTTTTTATCTGGCTTGGCTTCGGAACCTCCATCCTGGCTACGATTCTTTATTCGCTGGCTTTTTGGGGGAAAGAGAATCAAAACCGCTGGAGAGGATGGGCCCGCGGACTGTATATCGTTCATGCAGTTTCCGTTGTGTCGGTAGCGCTTATCCTTTATTACATGATCTTTAACCACTATTTTGAGTACGCCTATGTTTGGCAGTACTCCTCGGTGGAATTGCCGATTAAATATATTATCTCCTGTTTCTGGGCAGGTCAGGAGGGAAGTTTCCTCGTATGGGCCTTATGGCAATCGCTGATCGGCTTGGTTTTACTCAGGCTTGCCCGCAGCTGGGAGACACCTGTAATGATCATCTTTTCCCTTTCACAGATATTCGTAACCTCCATGCTGCTGGGGATCACCCTTTTTGGTGTAAAGATCGGCGCCAGCCCCTTTACCCTGCTGAGAGATACGGTTGATACGATACAGGGCACCATCTTTGCGATGCCGAACTACCTGTCGATGTTGATGGATGGCAATGGACTGAACCCGCTTTTAGAAAATATATGGATGACCATTCACCCTCCCATCCTGTTCCTGGGGTATGCACTTGCACTGGTGCCGTTTTCCTATGCCATTGCGTCGTTTCTTAAGAAAGACTATCATACCTGGATCGGCCGTGCGATGCCGTGGACGCTCCTTGCCTTGCTGATGCTCGGTGCCGGAATCCTCCTTGGCGGTGCCTGGGCTTATGTTTCCCTTACCTTTGGCGGTTTCTGGTCGTGGGACCCTGTCGAAAATTCCTCGCTGGTTCCCTGGATGACCCTCGTGGCCGGGCTCCATTTCCTGCTGATAGCAAGACGGCAGAATTTTGCATTGCTTGCTGCCTATCTGCTGATCACCCTCTCTTACGTGCTTGTGCTGTACGCCAGCTTTCTTACCCGCAGCGGCGTGCTGGCCGACACTTCGGCACATTCCTTCGGAGATAACGGCATGACGAAACAATTGCTTATATTTTTGCTTACCTTCCTGGTTATCATGGTGGTGATGATTGGGGCAAATGTTAGGAAATTCCATGTCGTCAGGAAAGATGTTCTTCTTTCACGCGAATTCTGGATGTTCATCGGGGCAATCATCTTGGTGCTGGCGGCCTTTCAGATTGTCTTTACAACATCCATCCCGGTATTCAACAGCCTTTTTCATACCAATATTGCCCCACCTGCCGACAGAGTTGGTTTTTACAACCACTGGCAAATGCCCTATGCACTGCTGATCAGTGGGTTTATTGCCTTCAGCCAGTTTCTTCATTATGATGACAACGATCCCGGGCAGTTCATGAAAAAGCTTGTCATTCCGCTGGTTGCGGCAATTGCAGCCTGTTCGGCAATTGCAGCGGCAGGTGTGGTAACCAGTATGAACTTTATCCTGCTGATCGCCTTTACCCTCTTTGCCCTGTTTTCGTCGTTATACAACATGATTTTCAGGACTTCAAAACCCAGGAATATCGGTGCGATCATTGCACATGCCGGTTTTGTGCTTTTCGTTCTGGGAACCGTGATCACCTTTTCAAACTCTCAGGTAATTTCAAAGAATACTTCGAAATTCGACCTCGGCGATGCCCGGGATAATGCCGAAAACCTGGTACTTACCCGCAACGATACGTTGCTGATGAACGGTTTTTATGTTACTTACAACAACAGCCGGGCAGCCGGGAACACGACAGTGTATACGGTTGATTTTCTTACCAAGACGAAGGGTAAATTCAGTAAAGCATTCTCCCTTAACCCTTCGGTGAATGTACACCCCAAAATGGGCGCCGTTTATAATCCTGACACCCGCCATTTTATCGACCGCGATTACTACACCTATATCGCGCACGTGTCAAAGGATCCCGATTATATCGTGGTAAAAACCATCATGAATCCCTATATCAGCATCTTGTGGATTGGATCGGTGGTGATGATCCTCGGATTCGGAATGGCATTTTTCAGGAGGGCACGCCACCGCTGGCGCAGCAATTCCTGAAGCAGGTGAGAGGTTATTTTTCTTTGGCTTTATTCTCGAGCATCGGAACAAACCTGAAAGCACCATATTCCTTTTTTTCGATCGTGAGATCGTTCAGTTTTGTAAGAGTGGTCATGGTCTGAACATCTCCTGAACCAACTGGGATTACCAGTATTCCTCCCGGCTTTAGCTGTTCGAGCAGGGCCTCCGGAATATAGGGAGCCGCTGCCGTCACGATCACCTTGTCGAAGGGCGAAAAGGTAGGCAATCCCTTATAGCCATCCCCGAAAAACGTTTTGATGGTATGATATCCTAACAAGGGAAGGAATTTGCTGGTACGGTCAAAAAGGGTCTTTTGCCGTTCAATGGTAAAGACTTTGGCGCCTAACTCGGCCAGAATGCAGGCCTGGTAACCCGACCCGGTGCCTATTTCCAATACTTTGTCATTCTTTTTGATACGCAGCAATTCGGTTTGAAATGCTACGGTATAGGGTTGTGATATCGTCTGGCCGGCCCCTATTGAAAACGGTTTGTCCTCATAGGCATATTCAAGGAAGGATGATTCAAAGAAATAGTGGCGGGGAACCTTTTCAATTGCCGCCAACACCTGCGGGTCGGAAATTCCTTTCTGCCTGATATTCTGAACCAGAAGTTTTCGGAGGCCCTGATGACGGTAAGAGTCAACCGGAATGGGATGGGACATGGGTTTGGGGTATGTTAAATTTTTCACGAAAATACTAAATTCAGTCAGGGTAAAAACCTACCTTTGCAAAAAAAAGTAAAATGCTGAAAATCGGAGTACTGGGCGCCGGCCATCTTGGCAAAATTCATCTGAAATGTCTCAAGGAAATTCCTGAGTTTGATCTGGTTGGATTTTATGATCCCGACACGGCAAATGCCGAGAAAACGGAGCTGGAATTCGGGGTCAGCCATTGGGGTTCCATTGATGATCTGATTGATGCGGTTGATGTGGTCGATATTGTGACACCTACTATTTCCCATTTTGAATGCGCCGCCAAGGCCCTGAAAAAATGCCGCCACGTGTTTATTGAAAAACCGATAGTCACGACACTGGAGGAGGCCCGTGAACTGATTAAAATCGCAGGGGAGGCGAACGTAAAGGTGCAGGTTGGTCATGTGGAGCGGTTTAATCCTGCATTTCTGGCAGCTGAAGCGAGTTTCGACCGGCCTATGTTCATTGAAAGTCACCGGCTGGCGCAGTTTAATCCGCGCGGAACCGATGTCCCGGTAATCCTCGACCTGATGATTCACGACATCGACATCGTATTGAGCGTAGTCAAGAGCAACATCAGGAAAATCAGCGCAAGCGGTGTTGCCGTCGTGAGCGATACGCCGGATATTGCCAATGCACGGATCGAATTTGACAACGGGTGCGTTGCCAATCTCACTGCCAGCAGGATCTCCCTGAAAAATATGCGGAAAGCACGGTTCTTTCAGCGGGATGCCTACATCTCCATTGATTTCCTGAAAAAGGAGCTCGAGGTGGTGAAAATCTGTGATGTGGAAAAGGATACTGCCCCGATGGGGTTTGTGCTTGAACTTGGCCCGGGACGCGGAACAAAGCAAATCAGCTTTGACAAACCCGAGATAAAACCCTTGAATGCCATCAAGGCCGAACTGGAAAGTTTTTCATCGGCCATCATCAATAACACGGTTCCGCCCGTAACCATCAATGACGGATACAGCGCTCTCGAAGTCGCCCACAAGATCATCGAAAAAATAAACCTGACGACGAGTAAAATAAGCTGAAAACTTGTTTGTTTATTGTTAATTACTTTTGTCTGAAAGCAAACAATATCGGTTAAAATCGACCGTTAGCCAATACATCACATAGTGATTTTAACTTATGCCGCACGTATGATCAGCCGGACTTACTTTTGTTACCTCGTTTTGTTGGGATTCGTGCTGGTGACCCTGTCGTCGTGTGAGAAATTTTCAGGTTCACAAACCATTCCTGCCTACCTGAGCGTCGATTCGGTTTACCTGATTACCAATACAGCCCAGGGTTCTAATTCACAACATATTACCGATGCATGGGTCACCGTTGACAATGATTTTCTGGGGACGTTTGAACTCCCGGCGAAGTTTCCTGTCCTGAAAACCGGGAAGCACACTGTGAAGATCTATCCCGGGATAAAGAAAAACGGCATTGCAGCCACCAGAATAAGTTACCAGTACTACGCACCGGTGGAAAGGATCCTGAATTTTGCCATGGACAGTGTTACCAAAATGGGAACGGTTAAAACAACCTATCTGTCAACCACCAAGTTTACATGGCTCGAAGATTTTGAAAACGAACAGGTGCCGTTTACACTGGATACAACCACCGGCAGCACGGCTGGCATTGTACGTACCGCTGCCGGATCGCGTTACACCTTTGAGGGAATGCACTCAGGGATGGTTGTACTGGATTCGGCCCATGACTATTTTGAGTGTATCAGCCATGCTGAATTTCCCATTCCGTCAGCAGCAGTTTTCCTGGAGATGAATTTTAAGCTTTCCAGTTCCCTGACGGTGGGGGTGTTTACCTATGGCACCTCCACGCTCTATCAGACTCCTGTCATCACCCTAAGCCCGACCAATGGTGTCTGGAAGAAGATTTATATTGACCTTTCCAATACCCTGTATGCATATTCCGGGATGACCTCCTACCGCGTCTATCTTGGAACATTGAAAGCAGCAGGTGTAAAGCACGATACCATACTTTTTGACAACTTTAAATTGGTGACTCGCTGATCAAAGCAACAGAAAACGAACAAAGAACCTTCAGTTATGAATAAACGGTTACAGGTTATAAAATATGTTTCAGCCGACATCCTTGCGGCTTCTATTGCCTGGACCCTGTTCTTTATTTACCGGAAATATGCCGTAGACCATCAGATATTCTCCCATCTGCATGATATTTTCGGAGATAAAAACCTCTATTACGGCGTCACCATCATACCCGCTTTCTGGCTGATGCTTTATGCACTCATCGGAACCTACCGGAAGATCTACCGCAAAGCCAGGCTGAGAGAGTTTGCCCAGACGACCCTGATAACCATCATAGGAACCACGATTCTTTTTTTTACCCTCATTCTCGACGACAGGATCATCAACCAGCATACCTATATAGAATTCTTTTTTATCCTGCTGATGCTCCACCTGTTTTTCACAGGGTCGTTCCGTTTTTTCCTTACCTCGCGTGCAGCCTATAAGATCCATTATAAAATTATCGGGTTTAACACCATCATCATTGGCAGTAACGGGAATGCCGTGTCGATCTATAATGAAATTGAAAACCAGGAGAAATCTTCGGGGAATAAATTTGTCGGATTTATCAATGTTGAAGGATACAGCCAGTATAAACTGGCCGAATCAATCCCCCACCTGGGCGGGTTACAGGACCTCAACAGGCTGGTGAAGGAACTTGCCATCGAAGAGGTAATCATTGCCATTGAACACTCGGAGAACCATACCATAGAAAACATTATTACCCAGCTTGAAGATACTGCTGTGGTAATCAAAATCATACCGGCAATGCAGGACATACTCATGGGGTCGGTTAAGACTACCTCTATTTTTCATGCCCCTCTTATTCAGATCTATCCCGACTTGATGCCCGACTGGCAAATGTCGCTTAAACGTATCCTCGACCTGGTGATTTCAATCTTTTGCCTGATCCTGCTGGCGCCTGTGATGATCATTACGGCGATCATCATCAAGGTAACCTCCCCGGGGCCCGTTTTCTTTTCCCAGGAACGGATCGGGATCAAAGGGAAGCCGTTTACCATGCATAAGTTCCGTACGATGTACAAGGATGCCGAAGATAATGGGCCCCAGTTATCCTCCAAGAATGATCCGAGGATCACCCGTTTCGGCAGGTTCCTGCGGCAATTCCGCGTTGATGAGATTCCCCAGTTTTATACGGTGTTAAAAGGCGATATGAGCCTTGTGGGACCACGTCCGGAAAGACAGTATTATATCGACCTCATTACCCAGGAGGCGCCCCATTACCGGTTGCTTCATAAAGTCAAGCCGGGAATTACATCATGGGGTCAGGTGAAGTATGGCTATGCCGAAAATCTTGAACAGATGGTCGAACGGCTTAAGTTTGACATCCTCTATATTGAGAATATGTCGCTGGCCATGGACTTCAAGATTTTAATCTACACGATCCTGATCATTATCCAGGGACGGGGGAAATAGAAGGTCTTCCAGTTTCCGCATGATTTCCGTTGCTTTTCCCTGCAGGAAAATATCTGTTATTTTACCGGTGTATAGACTTGGTTCGGGGTTTATCTCGATAATGGTTGCCCCGTACTCTTTTGCCATCAGCGGGATCTGGTTGGCAGGCATTACCTCGCCCGTGGTGCCGATGATAAGGAAAACATCTGAAATTGTTGCTGCTTCATAGGCTGCTGCCAGGGGCGTCTGCGGGATGGATTCCCCGAAAAAGACAAAGTCGGGTTTCAGTATTCCCCCGCACTCCCTGCAGGTAGGAGGGAGATGGTCGATGCTGATCTGCCCGGCCAGGTACTCACGCCGGCAATGCATACACAGGAGGTTTTTCGAGTTCCCATGAAACTCAAAAACCATATGGGATCCTGCTTCCTGGTGGAGGTTGTCGATATTCTGGGTGATGATCCGCCCCAGCATTCCCTCCGTTTCCATCCGCGACAGGACAAGATGGGCTTTGTTTGGCTTTGCCTTTCCGAAAAAATCGTAAAAGATTTCATTGATCACCGTCCAGCATCCTGCCGGATCGGCGAGAAAGCGACCTATGTCGAGCACTGACGGGTCGTATTTGTCCCAGAGTCCGCCATCCCCGCGGAACGGAGGGATGCCGCTCTCAACAGAAATCCCGGCCCCGGTAAAGGCAGTAGTGAAATTTGATTTTTTGAGGATAAGAGCGGCTTCAGCGAACTTGTTTTTCATCCGGATGATTGGGTTGTTTTGGTTCGTTTATCGCATTCAGGGGGTTCCTGGAGGCTTTTTGCTTTATTCGGGCGATCCCTGTGGCGGAATAACCGCTACAGGGATCGCCCGAATAGCACAAAGTTCAAAAGGCCGGAAATCCTGCTATGGAATTATTTAAGCCATTTATCAAGCCAGTTATAAAAAGTACGCTGCCACAGGATTCCATTCTGCGGTTTCAGCACCCAGTGGTTCTCATCGGGGAAGTAAAGGAATTCGGCAGGGATACCGCGCAGCTTGGCGGCATTGAAGGCTTGCATCCCCTGTGTTGCAACAATCCTGTAATCAAGTTCACCATGTATGACCAAGATGGGCGTATCCCAGTTCTGAATGAATTTGTGGGGCGAGTTGGCAAAGGAACGTTGGGCGGTTTTGTTGTTTTTGTCCCAGAACGGACCGCCGAGATCCCAATTGACAAACCACATCTCTTCTGTTTCAAGGTATTGCGATTCAAGGTTAAACATCCCGTCATGGGCGATAAAAGCTTTGAACCGTTTGTTATGGTTGCCGGCAAGCCAGTACACCGAAAATCCGCCGTAGCTGGCGCCAACGCATCCCAGTTTGTCTTTGTTGACATAGGGTTCTTTGGTCATGGCGTCGATGGCGCTCAGGTAATCCTTCATATTCTGTCCGCCATAGTCTCCGCTGATCTGTTCGTTCCATGCCTGGCCGAAACCGGGAAGTCCGCGACGGTTGGGTGCAACGATGATATAGCCATTGGCCGCCATCATCTGGAAGTTCCAGCGGAATGACCAGAACTGGCTGACAGTGCTTTGCGGACCGCCTTCACAATAGAGCAGGGTGGGGTACTTTTTTGAAGGATCAAAATGGGGCGGATAGATGATCCAGGTCTGCATCTCCTTGTTGTCGGTCGTCTTGATCCAGCGTTGTTCGACTTTGGCAATGGCCAGTTTGTCAAGAATGTCCTTGTTGGTAGTGGTGATCTGGGTGTCTTTGCCGGTTACAGGGTCAACCGAGAAGAGTTCGGTTGGCATCGACATCGACATCCGGGAGGCAATGAGTTTATCCCCTGCAGGAATGACGCCGGTATAGTTATGGATACCCTCTGTGATCTTTGTGATTTTTCCGTCGGCCAGGTCAAGTCTGAAAATCTCATCGTTGGCATGGTAGTCGCTGGTAAAGAAAATCGACTTGTTGTCGTCGGCCCAGGCAAGGTTTTCGGCATTCTGGTCAAAGGTTTTCGTGAAGTCTGTTTTGGTTTTTGATTCGAGGTCAAATACAAATAACCGGTTCTTGTCAGATTCGTAACCATCGCGTTCCATACTCTGCCATGCGATTTTTTTACCATCGGGAGAATAGACGGGCGCTACATCATATCCCATCATGCCATCACAGATATTGGTTGTTTTACCGCTTTCAAGTTCGTAAAGGTATATATCTGAATTGGTTGACTTTGCATACTCTATACCTTTCTTTTTCCGGCAGGTATAGGCAATCACCTTACTGTCGGGGCTCCAGGTAATTTGTTCCATCCCGCCAAATGGCATCAGTGGCGTTTCGAAGGGTTCATTCAGCATAATGTCCTTGCCCTTGGTAATCATCTCTTTTGAGAGATCGGCAACGAAAATATGGCTGTAGGCCTGGACCCACGTGTCCCAGTGACGGTACATCAGGTCATTATAAATGCGGCCGCTTGCCTTTGGAAGTCCGGCATACAGGTCGTTCATCTGTTTTTCACAGGGGACATCGGCCGTGTAAAGGATTTTTTTCTGGTCGGGGGCATATTTGTAGCCATTGATGCCGTTCTCGATCATAGTAACCTGCTGGCGGTTATTCCCGTCGGGATCCATGATCCAAAGCTGCATCGAGCCGGATTCGGCCGACATAAAGGTTATTTTTTTACCATCGGAGGTCCATTCCGCCTGGTATTCACTGAAGCGGGTGGTGGTAATTTGTTTCAGGTTTTTCCCGTCGGTGCCGATGGTATATAATTCACGGTTTCCCTTGTTTTGTGCAACATCATAGTAAGTGACACCATACAGGATGGTTTTTTTGTCGGCCGAGAGCGCTGGTTCACCTAACCTGCCAAAGCTCCAGAGAATCTCGGGGGTCATCAGGTCGCTTTTGAATTCGGGCATCTTTTTTGCGATCAACGGGGCCTCTTCCGCTTTTTTCTCTTTTGGTTTGCAGGAGCCAAACCCGGCCACCAGGGCAATTAACAGGATAAATGTAGTTTTTTTCATAGTAGGTTAATTTAGGTTTATTGATATCAGTTTAGGGAGAAACAGGATGATCCCGATGATGACAGCGGTGACAGCCGTAATAAGAACGGCCGCAGCTGCAACATCTTTCACAACGCCTGCCTGTTTCCGGTATTCGGGCGAAACCAGATCGACCAGTTGTTCTATTGCCGTATTCATGGCCTCCATGGAGATAACTAGCCCGCATGCCAGTATGATTATACACCATTCAGTGGTACACAAATGCGTTAAGATGCCGGCCACGACTACAAGGATCATGGCTGCAAGATGAATCCTGAAATTTTGCTGGCTGCGTACCGTGAATTTCAGTCCGTTGAAGGCGAAAATAAAACTACGCAAACGCCCGGGAATATGTGATTTTTCCCGATTGTATCCTTCCATTTATTCCTTTTTGTTTAAATATTTTTCAAGCAACCCTAGCAACTCAAAGGAATTGATGGGTTTTGAAATATAATTGTCGCATCCTGCAGCAATGCTTTTTTCACGTTCACCTTTGAGTGCATAGGCTGTTTGTGCAATGATGGGCAGGTGTTCGTGCTCCTTCTTCAGGATATTTGTTGTCTCATACCCATCCATGAAGGGCATGCGGACGTCCATAAGCACCAGGTCGAACTGCCGGGTACGGCATATTTCAACGGCATCCTGGCCGTTTTTAACCCAGATTAATTTAACCCCGGTATTTTTCAGCATACGGTCCATCAGGAGGAAATTTGAATCCTCGTCCTCAACAACCAGAATGACCTTGTCGGCCCATCGTGGGACAAAGGGAATGGCTGCTTTCGGGATCTCAGGTTCCGGAATCACCATGTCACTTTGCCAGATGGGTAACAGGATAAAGAAGGTGGTTCCCTTCCCCCGGTCCGATTCAACACGGATTTGTCCGCCAAGCAACTGGGTCAGATTCCTTGAAATGGTAAGCCCCAGTCCGGCTCCTCCATAACGTCGCGTCGCAGTGTCATCAACCTGCCGGAACCGTTCAAAGATGATCGAATGCATTTCCCTGGGGATGCCGATACCCGTATCATGAACATAAAATTCAATAAACGGGGAGGACTTAATTGTTTTCAACTGGTATCCAAACTCAACATGTCCCTCATCCGTAAATTTAAGTCCGTTCCCAATAAGGTTGGTGAGTATCTGCCGAAGGCGGTTGGCATCGGTAAAGATGGTGAAATCAGGGTCGATATTGCCGGGTTTACAAACAAGTGCAACCTTGGTCTTGTTTGTTTTTCGTTTCAATTCGTTCATTGAGACAGTAAGGTTTGCCAGCAACTGGTTCACTTTGCAGTCTTTTATCTCTATTTTGATCTGGCCTGATTCGATTTTAGCCACATCAATAATGTCATCAATGATCCGCATCAGGTAGTTCCCCCGTTCCTTGATGATCTGTATGAATTCAGTTTCTTCGGCTTCCGACAGGTCGGGGTCCGATAAAAGAGAAGAAAAGCCCAGGATGGCGTTCATCGGGGTCCTGATTTCATGCGACATGTTGGCAAGGAAAGCTGACTTCAACCGGTCGGCACCTTCGGCTTTCTCCTTTGCGGCGATAAGGCTTTTTTCAGTGAGTTTATGTTCGGTAATGTTGCGGTAAATGCCATAGCCGCCAACAATGTTATGGTCGATGGTGATCGGGGTGGCCAGGATCGATACATCAATGAGGTGGCCATCCTTGTGTTTTCGGCGCGTTTCGGTTTCCGTTGTAATCCCCAGCCGGATATCTGCAGTGATTTTCCTCGATTCGTGATAAAAATCCTTACCGGCAATCAGTTCATCAAGATTTTTTTCAAGAACATCTTCTTGTGAATATCCGAATAATTTGAGGAAAGCCGAATTGACCTTCACCAGGTTGCCCTCGATATTGGTCATGATAATGGCTTCGGGGCTCCCTTCAAAGAGCTGGTCGAGGTAGGCCTTTTCTTTTAAAAATGATTCTTCAGCTCCCTTCTTTGCGAGGGTGGTGGCAATATGGTCGGCAACAAACCTGAGCAGGTCCAGTTCGCGGATGGTATATTGGTCAGGGTCTGTGTAACTCTGCACGGCAATCACGCCAATGACCTTGTCTGCAACAATCAGGGGTACTCCCAGCCAGACCTTTGACAGGGTGCCGACAATCTCAATCTCCCCCGTTTGGGAAAGCTCCTCAATGATCTGTTTGGTGGCCAGCAGCGGGCTTTTTGATTTAATCACATAGGAGGTAAGTGTTTTTCCAGCCGGGAAAACCGTGAAGTTGTCTTTGGAGTCAACCTGGAAGGGGAGGGTTATGGTGTCAGTATTTTCATCATACATGGCCAGGTAAAAGTTCTCCACATCAATGATCATCCCGAGATTTTTATGGATTGATCTGAAAACTTCACCAATGTTAAAGGAGGTATAGGAGGCTTTAGAAATCTCAAACAGGACTTTCTGAATCTGTTCGGCATATTTGAATTCGGAGATATCGGAGATAAACCCTTCGATGCAGATCAGGTTGCCCAGGTCGTTGAGCAGGCATTTGCCTTTTTCCCATACCCACTTGATTTTTCCGTCGGCACACTTAATCCTGTATTCAAAGGTAAATGGTTTATTGATCGAAAACGCCTTCTGCACTTCATCCCAGATATACTTCCTGTCTTCTTCAAATATAATGTCATTATAGGAGCGCCGCTGATTTAATACCAGCTCCTCCGGGAGATAGCCGGTAAGGTCATAGCATCCGTCGCTGAGGAATTCCATGGTCCAGTCATGGTCGTTGTGGCAACGGTAAACCATCCCCGGGAGGTTGTCGAGCAGGGTGGTAAATTGTCGTTTCGATTCCGAAAGTTCCTCAAGCCTTTTTTTCTGATCCGCGAAATCGATGAAGGTTTCCAGTAAGGCGACCTCATTGCCGAACCGGATGGGAATAACGGATTTCAGGACTGGGGTTTTTATACCATCTTTCCGGGTCAGGATACATTCAATATCCCTGGAAGGTTCATAATTGCCGGCTATTGCCGTTTTATATTCTGCATCATTAAAAAACCAGTCTTCCAAACGGGTGTTCACCAGCTCCGCGGCATCTGAAAATCCCAGCAGCGACACGCCGGTTTTGTTGATCCCCCTTATATAGCCATCCTGGCCCACAATCATCAGGCCAAACGGGATGATGTCAAAGACGGCATGCATCCGTTCAAATTGTTCCTGTTTCTGCCGGGCCAGTGTCTGCTTTGCCGTAATATCGTTTAAGACACAATGCGTTTGCTTAAAGTGGCCATCTTCTCCAATAATAATGTTCCCGTCGAATGAGATTAAAAGGGTTTTGCCATCACGACAAATCATTTCAACTTCGACACCCCTGCTTTCACCTTGTTCCTTGTATAAGGAAAAACTATTGCGGAACTGCCCGGCAAAGTCTTTACTGAGAAAATCGCCAAACCACCGTCCGGTTACTTCCTCCGCCTTTTCATACCCCAGCAATTTGAGCCAGGCTTCATTTACTTCAATCAGCCGTCCCTCCTCGTCAAGAGACTGACAGGCTATGGGGCCCTGCTGAAACAGCAGGCGAAGGCTATCCAATTCTTTTCTAAGTGCAGCGTTTTCTAATCGGAGATCGGTGGGTTCTTCTTGTTGAATGTTCATTGGAAGTTGGAATTAGCCATAAAGGCCTACAGATATCTTCTGACATTAGCAGCATAGCTCTCCCATTCTTTTCCGAACCGGGTGTTGAGGAACTGCTCTTCCCCTTTGATTATCTGGTGGTGGGTGTAAATTCCGTAGATGGCAAAAGAAACATTGATCAAATCAGGGAAGTAGAGGCAGGATCCTGTTGCAATGGCAAATACGCCCAGATAGAGCGGGTTGCGGCTGAGGTGATAAATTCCCCGGGTATACAGGGCGGTTTGGGTTTGCGGTATCCCGATTCTCAGCGATTTGCCCAGCGACACGGTTGCCATGAGAACCACCAGAACGCCGGCCCACAGCATGGCGACAGCAAACCAGTTCAGGTAAAACGGCAAATGGATATAGCCAAGTTTTGGGACGGCCGCTTTAATGCAGAACAGGACCCAGGTTGTAAACAGGGTTAACTTGCCTGAAAAAAAGTAGTATTTTTCGATTGACGGCTTGCCGACAAGTTCGAATCCTTCTCCCCGCATCCGGGCTGTCTGAACGATGAAAACCACGATGAGCAAGGCGAATGCAGTCAGGACGAAGTAACTGTGCAACGGCATCTTTTTTTTCGTAAATGTATGTAAAATTATGCTTTTTGCTTTACAATTACCGGTATATTTTTCATGGGGATAATCCATACCTTTGCCGGATACTTGCTCCATCCATGTCCACAATTCTTCAGGTTGAAAATCTTGCCCGTTCCTACGGTGAAAAAAATCTTTTTGAGAATATCTCCTTTGTACTGGGACAGTCTCAGAAAGTGGCCCTGATCGCCCGAAACGGAGCCGGGAAAACAAGTCTGCTGAATATCATTGCCGGTCTTGAACCCTCTGATTCAGGAAGTGTCACTGTATTTGACAGGGGATCTCTCGAGTACCTGAAACAGGAACCGGAGTTGAATCCTGAAAATACGGTGTTTGATGAGGTTTATTCCCATTCAAATGATATTCAGCGTGCCATACTTACCTATGAACATGTGATCAAAGGCGATAATAAGGAGGATATTGAACATGCCATCAGTCAGATGGACGCCATTGAAGGATGGGAATATGAAACCCGGGTTCGCCAGATCCTAACCCAGCTCAGGTTGCCTGATCTTGATCAAAAGATCGGCCAACTGTCGGGCGGACAACGCAAACGGGTAGCCCTTGCAAAAGCGCTGATTACCGAACCGACTTTTCTGATCCTGGATGAACCTACCAACCATCTTGATGTAGAGATGATCGAATGGCTCGAAGAGTATCTCTCCAAAAGCAGTATTACCCTGCTGATGGTTACCCATGACCGCTATTTTCTTGACCTGGTGTGCGACGAAGTGCTGGAAATGGAAAATGCAGCCGTTTATCGCTATAAAGGCAATTATACCTATTTTCTGGAGAAACAGGCCGAAAGGATTGGTATCCAGAACAAGGAGACCGAGCGGGCACAAAACCTGATGCGCACGGAGCAGGAGTGGATGCGGCGCATGCCCAAGGCGCGGACGACGAAGGCTAAAGCACGGATCGACAGTTTTTATGAGCTTCAGGAAAAAGCGTCCAATAAAATTTATGAAGAGCGGCTGAATCTCAACATTGAGGGAGCCCGGATGGGAAACAAGATCCTCGAAATCAATGATGTTTCGTTTAAATGGGGTGAACTGGCCATCCTGAAAGGCTTCACCTACACCTTCAAACGTGGTGAAAAGGTGGGCATCGTCGGTAAAAACGGTTCTGGGAAATCTACCTTTCTCGATATCATCACCGGGAGGCTCAGGCCCCAGAAGGGACACATCCAGACTGGCGAAACCATCCAGTATGGCTATTATAAACAGCAGGGCCTTGTCTTTAATGATCAGACGAAGGTAATTGACGTGGTAAAGGAGATTGCGGAAGTAGTACGGCTTGGGAATGGCGACACCATTTCGGCAGCAGCCTTTCTTAATTATTTCATGTTTCCCTATTCATCGCATTTCCAACCTGTTTACAAGCTGAGCGGAGGGGAAAAGAGGAGGCTGTACCTGGTTACTGTGTTGATGCGAAGTCCCAATTTCCTGATTCTTGACGAGCCTACCAACGATCTCGATATACTTACGCTCAATGTACTGGAAGACTACCTTGCCTCCTTCAACGGCTGCGTGGTTGTGGTGACCCATGACCGGTATTTCCTGGATAAGATCGTCGATCATCTCTTTGTCTTTGAGGGGGATGCTGCCATCAGGGATTTTCCCGGCAACTACACGCAGTATAAATCGTGGAGCGAAGAGCGCAGGAGAAAAGAGCAGCTGCAGAAAAGGATAGCCGTGCGGAAACCCGATCTCCCGAGGGCTGCTGCCGCTTCGTCCAATAAGCTATCCTTCAGGGAAAAACGTGAACTTGAAACACTTGAGGCTGAAATAGCAGCCCTTGAGGCTGAAAAGTCGGCCATTGAAACCTCTCTCCAGTCGGGGAACCTGAGCCCCGAAGCATTGAAGCAGCAGTCGGAGCGCTGGGCTGCCGTCATCCCTGAAATAGAAGCCAAGACCGACCGGTGGATGGAGCTGAGCGAACGCGATGCAGTAAATTAACATTACCTTTCCTGGTATTGCTTTTTCAAAAACCTTTTCTTAAAAATGAATAACCCGGTCGGAAGGCCTTTGTCAGACCTTTCCTCCCGGGTTATTCCAGGTAATGGTTAACTGTGGCTATTTAGTCAGAACCATTTTGTTGACCTTCATATAAGTGTCGGTGGCACTGTCGAAGATGAGTTTGTACATATAGACGCCGGAGGCCATATTGAGTTCGGCAGGGTCAACGGTGACCGTATGTGAACCCAGCGTGTTGACCTTGTCAACCAGTGTCCTGATCGTATTGCCGTAAAGATCGGTCAGCACCAGACGGGCGTGACCTGATTCAGGCAAGGTGTAGTAGATGGTCGTTGTTTTTGAGAATGGATTCGGGTAGTTGAACAGGGTAATCTCCTTCGAACCACCTGACGTAACCATGTCGGCCATCTTAAGATCGAAGTTATCGTAAGGGGTGGCAAGGATGTCGGCAAATTCACTGCCGGTCATAATGCTGAATACCCGTTCCGGTAAATCGATTTTCTGTTTAACCTTCATGTTCAGGCTGAGGACCAGATCTCCGCTGCTAACCTTCATTGGTTTTGTATCTGCCCAGGCAATGGAGATCTTTCCATCCCCGATCACATACTTCATGCCGTCGAGTTTACTGGCAACATCCACAACTTCAAATCGATCCTGGTCATAACCCATAAAGAGGGTCATGGCGCCCAGACCTGCATCCCTGGTACTGTGAATGTCGTAAATGAACGACTCGTTGACCGGGACCGTGATGATCCCATCTTCAACAACCGACAAGGAGTTGGCCTCTTTCATCCCGACAGGAACGAAGGAAGCGTTGACATCCCCATAACACAACGTCTTGATATTGATTGATTGCGGAGAGCCAGCGAGGGTAACTACCGTATCGCCTGATTTCCAGTCGCCTGCAGGGTAGGAGCCTATTGTCCCCACCGTACGCAACTTGATATAAAGAGCATCGAGTGCGGTGATGGTCAAACTGCCGTTAACATCGGCAATAGTAGCACGTAATCCACTCAACGGGTAAGAATTAACCGCATTCAGCTGGACGATCAACGCATCCGTTGCATTGTTGCCGCCCCATGGTCCTGAGAATACGGGATGGATGGTGTAGAGACCGTCGGGAATATTGGCGAACTGGTAGTAACCGCCTGTGCTGGTGATTGGATTGTAGGCCGTTACGGTAGAGTCAATCACCAGGTGCAGGGAGTCGTATAATTTGACCTTTACTCCGTTCATCTTGGTGTTTGCGCTGTTATCATACGATATCAGACCAAAAAGACTGACATTGGATGGCGGCAGAATCTGGATCGGGAAAACGGCCGTGCCCGAACATCCGTTGTTGGTTACGTCAACCGAAACATTACCGCATCCGCATACCGGATAGGGGCCCCAGTTAACCACGATGTTGCTGGTTCCCTGGCCGGTGTTGATAGTCCCGCCCGTTACAGTCCATGAATAGGTGGCCATGCCTGCGGTGGCTGAGTAATCAACCCCTGTTGTTCCTGCGTAAATAGTGGAATAACCGTTGATGTGCGGAGTTAACCCAGGATTTACCGTTACGTCAAGAATCGCCGGATAGGATGTGTTACAGCCAAAAGCATTGGTGTAATTTACGCTGACGGTTTGTGCGCCGACAGCATCCCAGGTAACAGTCACAAAGTTACTTGTCGGGGTGCCTCCCGCAGTGATTGTCCCGGCCGACAGCGACCAGTCATAGGCGAGCATTCCCGATTCGGTTGTATAAGTGACGCCAATGGCGCCAAGACATTCCGAAGCCGATCCGGTGAGGGTCGGTTCCGGTAATGGTTTTACAGAGACCTGCAGAACAGTAGGCGTAATGGCGGTACATCCGTTGCCGTTAAAATAATTCACACTGACGGTTTGAGCTCCGGCCACATCCCAAGTTACGGTAACCGTGTTACTGGCGGCGGTTCCACCATCGGTGATTGTGCCGCCGGCAGAAACATCCCATGTGTATCCAGCCATTCCCGGAGTCGTTGTATATACCACATTTGTTGAATTCACGCATGGAGCCGTATTACCCGTGATTACAGGTACAGGTATTGCTACGACCGTTACGTTTTTAACGGTTGCTGAAGCGGCTGTACAGCCATTTGCATTGGTGTAGTTTACACTGACTGTTCTGGCACCTGCTGAGGTCCATGATACGGTAATAATACGGGTTCCAAGGCCACCGGTAATCGTTCCGCCGGAAGAAACTGCCCACGTATATCCCGACATTCCTGTCTGAGTACTGTAAGTAACTCCGCCGGAGTTGGCGCAAACCTGTGCCGGGCCTGTAATAGTCGGTACAGGAAGTGCATTTACAACAACGCCGAAGGAGGTGGCAATTGCTGCCGTGCATCCTGAAGCGTTGGTGTAGTTCACCGTGACGGTTTTTGATCCGCTTGTTGTCCACGTTACCGTGACCGTATTGTCGGTACCGGTACCCCCGGCTGTGATGGAGCCTCCCGAAGAAACTGTCCAGATGTAATTCGTGTTACCTGAGGCAGTCGAATAGGTGTTCCCTGTGGAATTGACGCAGAGCGATGCCGGTCCCGTGATTGCAGGAACTGGCAATGCATTTACCGTAACATTGAATGTTGTTGGTGATGCAGCCGTACAGCCGTTTCCATTGGTATAGTTGACACTGATGGATTTGCTGCCGGAAACGTTCCAGGTCACTGTCGCAGTGTTGTTACCGGTTCCGCCACCACTGGTAATGGATCCCCCTGAAATTGTCCAGAGATAATTGGTCATACCTGTTTGTGCCGAATAAACATTGCCGGTTGAGTTAAGGCAAACATTGGCTGGTCCCGTTATGACAGGAACAGGGGCCGGGTTGACCGTCACGTCAAAGACGGTAGATGCGGCAGCCGTGCAGCCGTTTCCATCCGTATAATTTACGCTGACAGTTTGTGCACCGGCAGTATTCCATTTAACAGTCACAGTGTTGTTGGATGAGGTTCCGCCAGCCGTGATGCTGCCACCGGAAGAAACTGTCCAGATATAGTTGCTCATGCCCGGATCGGTCGTATAGACATTCCCCGTGGCGTTGATACAAACCGGTGTTGGGCCCGAAAGTGACGGAACCGGCAACGGATTTACAGTAACATTGAATACAGTAGGACTTGCCGCGGTACATCCGTTCCCGTTAACATAGTTCACACTCACGGTTTGAGCTCCTGATGTATTCCAGGTCACAATGACGGAATTGCTGGTGCCGGTACCTCCGGAGGTGACGCTGCCACCTGAAGAAACGGTCCATACATATCCGGTCATGCCCGACTCGGAGGAATAAACATTCCCGGCAGAGTGGAGACACGCAGTGGCAGATCCGGATACAGACGGGACAGGCAACGGGTTGACCGTTACATCGTATACTGTAGGTGACCCGGCTGTGCAGCCGCTGTTTTCGTAACTGACGCTGATGCTCTTTGATCCGGATGCAGTCCAGGTAACTGTCGCACTATTATCGGAAGTTCCGCCTCCCGAGGTGATGGTACCACCCGTCACTGACCAGAGGTAGTTGGTTTTTCCGGATTCGGTGCTGTACAGATTCCCTGTGGAATTCAGACAAACCGGTGTCGGACCACTGATGGTCGGCACTGGCGTAGCGCCAACTGTTACATCGAATACAGTAGCGGTTGTTGCTGTACAGCCATTTCCATCGGTGTAGTTTACACTGACTGTTTGCGCTCCTGCCGTATTCCAGGTGACCGTAACTGAGCTGCTGGAAGAGGTTCCGCCTGCATTTACGCTGCCACCGGAAGAGACAGTCCATATATAGTTGGTTTTGCCCGCAGCCGTTGAATAAACATTCCCCGAAGCATTCATGCAAACACTGGCAGGACCGGATATGGCCGGGACAGGCAAGGTGTGAACGGTGACATCGAAGTTAGTCTGGCCAGCTGCAGTACATCCGTACCCATTGGTGTAGTTCACGCTCACCGTTTGTGATCCTGCACTGTTCCATGTTACAGTAACGGCATCATCGGAGGATGCTCCTCCTGCAGTAATACTGCCACCTGCTGAAACAGTCCATACATAGTTGGTCATGCCTGATTCTGTTGTGTATACATTACCCGTTGCATTGATGCAAACGCTTGCCGGTCCTGAAACCAAAGGAACAGGTAACGGGTTGACAGTTACCGGGTAAGCTGTAGCAGCCGCCGCCGTACAACCTAATGAACCCGGGAGACCACTGCCATTGCTGTAGTTGACACTGATCGACCTGGAACCTGCAGTTGTCCAGGTAACCGTAGCGGTATTATCGGTGGTTCCGCCGCCTGATGTGATGGTACCGCCATCGATGGTCCATGCATAGTCAGACATTCCAGATTCGGTTGTATAGACATTCCCTGCTGAGGACAGGCACACCGGTGTCGGACCGCTGATAGTCGGCACGGGAAGCGGGTTGACAGTTACAGGCAGGCTCTTCGGAGCAGAACCGCATCCGTCGGTATAACCGACATCGATGTGTTGTGCCCCGGTAGAGGTCCAGGTAACGGTAGCCGCATTGTCAGAGGTTCCTCCGCCCGAAGTGATGGTACCGCCGGTCACCGACCAGATATAGTTGGTCTTACCCGGGTCGGTGGTGTAGACATGGCCGGTGGTGTTCAGGCAAACAAGAGTCGGTCCGGAAAGTACCACGACAGGCAGCGTGTTGACTGTTACGTCGAACACGGTGTTTGCCAGTGCGGTACATCCATAGCCACTGGTGTAGTTCACGCTCACCGTTTGTGGTCCTGCACTGTTCCATGTAACAGTAACGCTGTCATCGGAGGATGTTCCTCCTGCAGTAATACTGCCACCTGCTGAAATAGTCCATGCATAGTTGGTCATGCCTGATTCTGTTGTGTATACATTACCCGTTGCATTGATGCAAACGCTTGCCGGTCCTGAAACCAAAGGAACAGGTAACGGGTTGACAGTTACCGGGTAAGCTGTAGCAGCCGCCGCCGTACAACCTAATGAACCCGGGAGACCACTGCCATTGCTGTAGTTGACACTGATCGACCTGGAACCTGCAGTTGTCCAGGTAACCGTAGCGGTATTATCGGTGGTTCCGCCGCCTGATGTGATGGTACCGCCATCGATGGTCCATGCATAGTCAGACATTCCAGATTCGGTTGAATAGACATTCCCTGCTGAAGACAGGCACACCGGTGTCGGACCGCTGAGAGTCGGCACGGGGAGCGGGTTAACAGTTACAGGCAGGCTCTTTGGAGCAGAACCGCATCCGTCGGTATAACCGACATCGATGTGTTGTGCCCCGGTAGAGGTCCAGGTAACGGTTGCCGTATTGTCAGATGTTCCTCCATCCGAGGTGATGGTGCCTCCCGTTACTGACCAGCTGTAGTTGGTTTTGCCGGCATCTGTAGTATAAACATGTCCGGTAGTATTCAAACAAACAAGCGTAGGTCCTGTAAGGGTTACTACAGGCAGCGTGTTGACAGTTACGACGAATACAGTGTCAGCAGCAGCCCGGCAACCATTGCCATCGGTGTACTTGACACCGATTGACTTAGCGCCTGCACTGGTCCATGTCACTGTTGCGGTATTGTCCGTTGAACCGCCGCCCGAGGTGATCGTGCCTCCGGTTACGTTCCAGCTGTAACTGGTCATTCCGGCTTCGGTCGTATACACATTCCCGGTTGAGTTAAGACAAACCGGTGTGGGACCTGACAGGCCGGGCACCGGCAGCGGGTTGACAGTTACATTATAGGCTGTCGGATCGGCTGAGTGACAACCATTGTTATTGGTATAGTTGACCAGTACATAATGTGAACCGGCAGAGGTCCAGGTAACGGTAACCGAAGTGTCGGAAGTTCCTCCGCCTGCGGTTATAGAACCGCCGAGAACCGACCATACATAGTTGCTCATGCCAGTTTCGGTATAGTATAAATTGCCGGTCGAACCAACACAGACAGGGTTAGGTCCTGTAATTACAGGAACAGGCTGGTCATAGACGGCAACAGGATAACTGACAGCACTGGCGGCAGTACATGCGTGGGCATTGCTGTAGTTGACACTGATGGTCTGGGGGCCTGAAGCACCCCAGTCAACGGTGATGGAATTGTCTGCAGAGGTGCCTCCCGACTCAACGTTGCCTCCGGCAGAAACAGACCATGTGTAGCCTGACATCCCTGCCTCAGTGGTATACGTATAGCCGGCAATGTTCACACAGGCACTGGCTGGTCCCGAAATCGTGGGAACCGGCAGACCATAAACGGTAAGATCAAAGACGGTGGGTGAGGCTGAAGTATGCCCGAATGTGTCTGTGTAATTTACACTGACGCTTTGAGCGCCTGCCGTGTTCCATGTTACGGTAACCGAATTGTCGCCGGTTCCGCCTCCGGAAGTAATACTTCCGCCGGCTGAAACAGTCCAGGTGTATCCGGTCATGCCGGGCTCTGTCGTGTAGACATTGCCGGTTGACGTGACACAGGCTTCATCGGGTCCTGTGATCGAGGGAGTCCCAAATCCTCCCTTGACATAGAGGCTGTAAGGCACTGCGAGAGGAGCACTGCATCCCTGGCCGGTGGTGACATTCAGACCGATCGTCTGATCTCCGGGTACGGTGAAGAGGATCGTGGCATTATAAGTCTGGCCACCTGCGGTAACAGATCCGCCTGTTGGCGTCCAGTGATAGAAATACATACCCTCCTGGGTCGTGAAATGATGTGATGTGTTGATATCCACGGTATCCGGACCCGAAATTGAAGGTGTCGGCAGCGGATGGACATTCACGGCCAGGCTGTCGGGTGGCGTAGCACACCCGAATGAATTGGTATAGCTCACTTTGACTGACTGTGAGCCAACCGTATTCCAGGTAACCGTGACAGAGTTGTCGGTACTGGTGCCACCGCCGGTGACGGTGCCGCCGCCGGAAACCTGCCAGAGATAGCTGGTCATTCCCGGATCAGTGGTATAAACATTTCCTGCACTGTTCTGACAAACAGAGGTAGGTCCGGTCAGGTTAACGACATGAGAGGGGCTGACGGTAACGTCGAAGGTAGTGTCAGTCGCCGGGGCGCAGCCATGGGCATCATGGTAAGTCACGTGGACCTGTGCAGGACCTGGTGAAATCCAGTGAACGCCAATGCTGTTGGTACCCTGGCCTGTGGTAATGGTACCGCTGCCCTGGGTGACGTGCCAGTAATAGCCCGTCATCCCTGGTTCAGTGGTATAGATATTCCCGGTTGAACCATCACAAACTACATCCGGTCCGGTGATAGATGCAACAGGACGTGGATAGATGGTTACAGGGTAGGTTGCCGTTGAGGTGGCAGCACATCCGTAAGCATTGCTGTAGGTAACTGATACCGTTTGTGGTCCTTCTGTCGTCCAGTAAACCGTGACGGTATTACTGTTGCTGGTACCACCGGCAGTGATTGATCCGCCTGCGGAAACGGTCCATGAGTAGTTAGTCATCCCCGGTTGGGTAGTATACACATTACCTCCGGAAATCCCGCAAACGGTACTGTCGCCGCTAAGCGTCGGAACCGGTAACGTTGAAGTGGTAATGGTGCCTGACCCGATTGCAGTAAGACCTGCATTGTCGGTGACAGTAACCGTATAACTCCATGGGCTGCCGGTGATGGTCTGGGTATAGGCATTGTTGCTCCACAGGTAATGATAGGGCTCTGTTCCGCCGGTAGGATGAGCGGTAAGGGATCCGTTCTTGTCGCCGGGACAGGCCGGGGTTGAAGTAACGGTGAGGCCTATGCCACCGATCTGTGTTGTGGCAATGTCGTCATCAGGGTTGAATTCGAGCACACTGATGTTGTCGATTTTCAGTATCAGCGTTGTCTGCGGATCGGCTACCGTCCATGGCATGTTCAGCGTTACACTGTCGTGCTTGGGCAGGAAGATCCCTGAACTCCCGATCGCGATGGTGTCGTGTGAATTGTTGATGTAAAAGAATTTGATCGTTGCCGAGCAATCCACATCGCCATTATTTCCTATCCTTGAATAGAGGGTGATCGTTTCATTTGAATCAGGATTGGATTTGGAAACCGCGAATATCTGTGGATACGGGTTTGACGCCTGGCCCACGATAATGGCACGGGTGGCTTCATTGTTGTATTCACGCGGTTCGACGATCTGGTGGTTGTAGTCGATGAAGGCACGGATGATATGCGCTCCCGGAATCGGGCTCGCCCACTTGTGGTTCAGCAGGATGGAGTTATGGTCGCCCGTTGGCAGGCCGGGTACGATCTGGTCATCAAGGAAGACTTCATCCACCTCTACATGGAGGTGCATATGGTCGGTCACATCGGAGTTGCCGATATTATCGTAGGAGACGATCATCGAAACCGAATCGCCGACACCCGGGTTGAGAAACTCAGGGTTGATGAATTGCGAAAGTTCACGCAAATCTGCTCCTCCGGTAACGTCTACCGTAACGATCTTGATGTTGTTGAATTCATCACATTCGGGATACTTATTGTCAGGATCCACTGTCATCTTGAAGGTGTAGGTACCCTGTTCGAAGAATGTGTAAGGTGTGGGCAGTGACGGACCCCATGGGCACCAGCAGTTTTTGATTGCATTGTTCATGATGGCATCTCCCAGGGGAACCCATCCGGCTCCGCTTGGTGTCCATACTTCGAAACGCACCGCAACGGGATCGGCATCATACAAATGCGAAACAGCCACGGCAACACCAATTGTCGTAGACTGTCCTACCAGGTAAGTCCTGTCCCAGAAATCGGTTCCGCAGGAATGTACAGGCTGGAATTCGTGACACATCAGGTCAGTGGCATGGTTGTCGACATAAGATTCATCCCATTCATTGATTGTATTGTCATGATCAACTTCGGCCGTAAGTTCCGTGCCAATGACAGGTAAGGTGGTTGTCCATGAAACATTCACTGTTTCACCGATGCCAAGAGGACCGGGAACAGATACCCTGACAGGAGGCGCTCCACCCATGGTGAAGTCAACATCGATGGGAGTCCCGGCCGGGGTAGAGGCATTGCCGTTGTTGACAACATGGGCAACGATGGTCACTATGCCAAGATTGATCGGGTCGGCCGGGTTGACGGGAAGAACTGTTACCGAACGGCAATAGTTCAGCGTCAGGTTCGGCTTGGTGATCGGTGGTGCGCAGGTGCCTGCAGTTGCCGTAACGATCAGGACATCATTGGTCGGGTCACATTCAGTATAAGCATGAGTCGGATCAACGGTCATTTTGAAGGTATAGGTGCCCGCGAGATTAAACACGAAAGGTGCTCCCGGACACTCTACTGCATAGGGGCACCAGCAGTTCTTGGTCGCATTGTTCAAAGTTCCGGTGCCCAGTGTCTGCCATACGGCCGAACCCGGGACCTGCACTTCAAACAGCACGTCAACCGAACTGGCATCATACAGGTGTGTAATATTCAAACCGACATACAAGGGGGAGGATTCACCCAGGCAGTAATTATGCCAGAAATTCCCACCGCAGAGCGGCACAGGCTGGAATTCATAACACATGTTATCGGACATGGAATTATCCGAATCATTCCATTCAGGAATCCAATGGTTCAGATCGATATCGCAGGTGAGCAGGGTTCCCGAAATAGGCAACGGTGCACTGGTTTTGGTAAAGGCATGAATCTGACCTGCCGGTATGACCCCTACAAACTGTTCTATCCAGCTCCATCCCGTGGAATAGGTGAACTTAACCTCAATAGGATTGGCAACAGTCCCTACGGCATCTGCATTTCCATTGTTATAAACATTGGCGATCAGGGTAACAAGGCCTCCCAGTGCAGGATTATCAGGGTTTACCGGAGCTACCTGGATGCCATGACATAAGAAGGTCAGGTTTGGCAGGAGAACAGGCGGTGGCGGGTCGATCAGGTGGAAATGGGTCGTATCGTGACCTGTCAGCGTAAAGTCGGTGACATAGGTGGTGACATGGTATTTCCCTGCCGGGTTGCCCGGGCTTGGGAAATAGAAACCATAATCTCCCGATGACCAGGTGTAGCCGTACACTGTATCGTGTGTCTCCTCTACAACGGAAGTTACCGTAGCGCCAGCAACACTGGGATCAAGCAGCGGTACTGCAATATCCTCGTAATGGGCATGACCCGATACGTATAGATACCCGTACTGTCCTGTGTATGAAGTGTGAGGTGAAACTCCCGAGGTTACAACGATCTTTCCTGCAACCTGGTAGTTTCCGTTGGTAAACGGACGTACCGCGGTATTATCCAGCTCGTTGCTTTCGACAATAACATTGGTATAATCAATATATACCTTCATCGGACACCATGCCGGGCCTGGCGGTGTTGTAATGACCCAGTGGAGGATATAGTTCTGATGAGGCGGGATCAGTGCAATCGTGGAATCGGGGTAGATAATACTCAGATCATACTGGTTTTCGAGGTGACAAACGAAATTTGTTGCCGGGTAGTCCGATTCATTATGAATGTTTACCGCAATTGAAATCTGTGTGCCCGGATCCGGGTGAGGATTGCTGAAGGTGATGTCGTTGGCGAAGATATAAATGTTCGACGGGTGCAGAACGGCGGGTGATGCAAAGGGTCCGAAGGTGGTCTTGCAGGGTGCAATACTGCCTGAAACGATCGTCGTTTTATAGGTATTGCCATAAGGGAGATTGGTAACATCGCAGATGTACCGTTTTCCATCGGTGGTAGTAACATCATTCGGATCAAGTTCTGTCATCAGGACAACCCGGTCGTTGGCGCCAAGGTAACTGCCGTCGCCTTCATAATCAAGCATAACCCTGGGGTATCCCAATGGCGGCAGCGAGTTGTTGGCGTCGAAGTAATCAACCTCGAAATGGAACACGTCGGAGGCAGAGCCTGTCGTCGGGCTGACTACGGAGTTGACAAAGCCCGGATTTCCGGTGTAGTCAAAATGCTGTGCAGCCGGGTTGATGTTCGGGTTGTTGTCGTCACAGTCATCACCATTCGGCACATATCCCGCCGGGGAAACCAGGCTGCAGGAATAAATGTAGACGTTCGGGTTGCCGTAACCGTCGCCGTCAGCATCCAGGTAATACTTGGTTGCCTGGGTAACAGCAAGGTGCACCGCTGTGCGGGTCAGGCTCTTGCATCCTGATGTGAGGTCCCTTGATTCGGCATAATAGGTTCCGGCGGTGGAGGTTGTATAGGTGTCGTGGCCCTGTGATAACAGCGCGCCTCCGCTTGACCAGTTGTACCAGTCGGTGGTTGATCCGTAAGGCGGGGTTACACTCAGGGTTGCAGGCAACTGTGTTGAGCATAATGATTGATCGCCGCCACTGACAGGGGCTGCAGGAGCCGGGTTCACCGACATGGTGATCGTACCCGATGTTGCAGGATTGCCTGAGGTGCAGGGCAGACTTGATGTCAATATGCATTTTACCACATCTCCGTTTGCCGGGGCATAGGTTAAGGTTGGACTGTTCCAGCCTGCATTCGAACCGTTGACTTTCCATTGGTATGACGGAGATACCCCGCCATTAACCGGTGTAGCAGTGAAGACATCGTTTATACCGGCACAATTGGGATTGGTGGCAACCACGATGGAAACACTTACTGGCAACGTTACAAAGACCCCGACATTCTTTACAGTGGGGGATGCCGAGGTACAGCCATGGGTGTCGGTATATCCGACACTGACAGTCTGGCTGCCAAGCGTTGTCCAGGTAACTGTAACGGTGTTGTCGGCCGTTGTGCCGCCTGAGGTGATGGTGCCACCGGGAGATACACTCCAAATGTAATTGGTCATGCCGGCTGCCGTTGAATATACATTGCTGGCGGAGGGAGGATCGCAGACGGTTGCATTACCCGTGATAACAGGGGTTGGCAGTGCATACACATCAACAGGGAACGAAATCGGAACAGCCGGGGAACAGCCATTGCCATCGTTATAGGTAACGGTTACAGTTTTGGAACCTGCTGAATTCCAGGTCACCGTGATAGAATTGGTACCTGTTCCAGAGGTGATCGTGCCTCCCGGTGCTGTCCATACATAGTTGGACATGCCTGGCGCTGTGGTGTAAACGTTTCCTGCAGAGGGAACTCCGCACATGCCCGACGGACCTGTGATGGTGGAAGGAGTGAAGGGGAATACACTGACATTCTGTGTGGCAGGACCTGCTGATGCACAACCCAGGGCTGTGGTATAATCAACGGTTACAGTCTGAGCACCTGACGACGACCAGGTTACTGCGATCTGGCGCGTTCCCTGACCGGAGGTAATTGATCCACCGGCAGAAACGGCCCAGGTATAACCTGCTTTACCCGATTCCGTCGTATAGGTGTTCCCGACCGAAGGAATGCCGCAGATCAGGGCGGGACCGGTGATGGTGGGAGCAGTTATCGCCTCAACCGTTACCGTTTTTGTATATGATGTTGCAAGTGTACAGCCGTTGCCATCGGTATAATTAATACCAATAACCTTGGTTCCCGCTGTAAACCATTGTATCGTTACGGAATTATCAGAAGATGTACCGCCTAAGGTAACCAAACCGCCTGCAGGAATACTCCAGCTGTAGTTTGTCATGCCGGCTTCGGTAGTATAAACATTTCCGGAAGACGGGATGCCGCAAATGGAAGCCGGACCGGTAAGAGTCACGACCGGATATGCATAAACTACCGTATTCATGGATGCAGCGATCAGCGGTGCACAGCCATTGGCATCGTGATAGGTGACGCTGATGGTTTTGGTGCCGGTGGTCGACCAGGTTACGGTTATGTCGTTGGTTCCATTGCCGTTGGTGATGGTTCCGCCCGCTGACAGGGTCCAGACATAATTGTTCTTAAAGGCTTCCGTGACGTAATGGTTGCCAGTTGACGGTGTTCCGCAGATGGAGGTTGGTCCTGATACGGTTGCGACGGGTAATGTATAAACGTAGATCAGGGCGGCGGTTGGCGATGCAGGGACACAGCCGGCCGGGGTGGTGTAGGATACATAGACGTTTTTCGGCCCGGCTGAGTTCCATGTAACGGTTACGGTATGGTCAGCCGAAGTTCCGCCCGAAGTAATGGTACCATCAGGCACTGACCATACATAGTCTGACATGCCGGATTCGGTAGTGTAAACATTTCCTGCGGAGGGAATACCGCAAATCGTCATCGGTCCGGAAATAGAAGGTGTCGGCAAAGCATTCACCGAAACGTTCTTCACAACCGGGCTTGCAGCCGAACAGCCTACGCCGTCGGTATAGTTGACAGAAACCGTTTGTGCGCCTGTTACATTCCATTCGACAGTCACCGTATTATCAGAAGTGGTTCCGCCAGAGGTGATAAGGCCGCCAACAGAAACTGCCCAGGCATACCCGGTCATTCCCGCTTCAGTCGTATAGACATTCCCGGTAGACGGTATGCCACAGATCGTGGCAGGCCCGGTGATGGTTGGCGTAATGAACGAATTGACCGTCACAGGATAGCTGGTTGGGGCTGCCGCCGTACAACCGTTGCGTGTGTATGAGACGGTAACAGTTTTTGGACCGGTTGTGCTCCAGGTTACATGGATTGAATTCGATCCGAGTCCCGAATTGATTACGCCGCCGGCAGATACTGTCCAGGAATAGGAGGACATACCTGGTTCAGTGGTGTAAACATTCCCGCTGGAAGGCAGACCGCAGATTGCGGCAGGCCCGGTGATTGCTGGAACGGGCAGCGCATAGATGTTGACGGTTGAAACTTTCGGAGTAGCCGGTACACAGCCATAGGTATCGGTATAGGTAACCGAAACTGACTCTGCACCTGCATTGTTCCAGGTAATGGTGACCGAATTGTCGGTGGATGTTCCGCCCGAGGTAACGGTGCCCCCTGCTGAGACAACCCAGGAATACCCGGTCATCCCGGCATCGGTAGTATATACATTGCCGGTTGAGGGGAAATCACATACTGTGGTTGGTCCTGAAAGCGACGGGATCGGTAAAGCATGAACATTGACAGTCTTGGATGTCGCGCTTGGCGCTGAACAGCCACTCCCGTCGGTGTAGTTCACGGTAACTGTTTTAGATCCCGCCGTGCTCCATGTTACGGAGATGGCATCGGTTCCTGTACCTGAATTGATCACTCCCCCGGAGGATACTGTCCATGAATACCCGGTCATGCCTGCTTCGGTTGAATAGGTGTTTCCCGTCGACGGGATGCCGCAGAGGCTTGCGGGGCCGGTAATTGTCGGGGTGGCAAAGTCGTAAACGTTGACGGCATAACTTGTCGGGGCAACAGGGTTGCATCCGTTCCCATCGGTATAGGATACCGTTACGGTTTTGGCACCGGTGGTGCTCCAGGTAACATGGATCGAATTGGATCCCAGTCCTGAATTGATGGTGCCGCCTGCTGATACCGACCAACTATAGTTTGAGTTGCCGGATTCGGTAGTATAGACGTTTCCTGATGAAGGAATCCCGCAGACCTGTGCAGGTCCCGAGAGTGATGGTACGGGCAGGGCATAAACATTGACTGTTTTGCTGGTCGCCGTTGCCGGTGAACAACCATTAGCATCGATGTAAGTAACGGTTACCGTTTTTGTTCCGGTTGTTGACCAAGTCACCGAGATGGATTCTGTGCCATCGCCCGAATCGATCGTTCCGCCTGAAGAAACACTCCATACATACCCGGTCATACCTGCCGCGGTGGAATAGATGTTGCCCGAAGAGGGGATTCCGCAAACAGTTGCGCCTCCTGCAATGGAAGGTGTTGGTAAGGTATTTACCGTAACGTTTTTAACTGTGGCGCTTGCAGCGCTGCAGCCACCCACTTCATAATTTACACTGACAGTTTTCGCCCCGGCAGTAGTCCAGGTAACGGTAACGGTATTGTCTGCATTTGTTCCTCCGGCAGTAACCGTACCGCCTGCAGAAACGTTCCATGAATAGTTGGATTGCCCCGTTTCCGTGGAATAGACATTCCCGGCGGAATTTGCGCAGACTGATGCAGGCCCTGTAATGGTGGGCGTCGGTGCTGGGTTTACGGTCATATCTATTTCATTGGAGGTGGCCGGACATCCTGCCTGGGTGGTCACCTGGCAGGTTATCTGATCGCCATTCTTCGGGATATAACAGAAGGTTGCATCGTAGGCATTGTTGTACAAATTGGTGATTTCCGCCGCCGACAAAATCCTGTTGTAGATTCGGACATCGTCAATGGAACCAAGGAAGTTGGATCCTGAACCTTGGTTGTTGCCGATCCGGCTGGTAAGGTAGCCGGTACCAAATGAGGTGGAAGCCGAGAGCGGAGTGTTAGCATTATAATAAAGCTTGGCTGAATGGGCTGCCTGATCGTATGTTACGGCAACCTGTGACCAGGTGCCGCTGGTAACCGGGAACCCTCCCAGTACGCCGGAACCGGTGAAACAGGAATATCCGCTCGAACTTCCCCTGTCGTCAATCGTAAGGGTACGGTCAAAACCGCCATCGTCATTTGATATAACGGGCCGGTATGGAGAGGTGTTCACAGGTTTAACCCATGCCAGCATAGTGATCTGTGGCAGGGAAGTGTAGTTAATGTTAACCGGGATACCGATATAACTGTTGGTGCCGGTGAAGTCGTATGCAGAGAGCGATTGGCCAAAACGGTCGTTTGTTAAGGAGGCATTGGTTACTGTGCCGTTATTTGCATTCGAAGCATCATTAGCATTTGCATGGAACGGGTAGTAGGCAACCAGTCCGGTGGAGGGGTCTCCGCATAATGTTGACGGAGCAGGGCTGCCATTGATAAACCAATGATAGGCGGGTAATGTTCCGCCATTGGTGACGGCAGCCGTATAGGTTACCACGGTACCCTGACAAACATTGTTGTTACCTGAAATGGTAACCGAAGGATTGGAATTCACGGTGACACTGGCTGTTGCTGTGGCGCCCGGGGCTGGTGAGCATCCCGCGGGGGTAGTATAGGTCACGGTGACCGATTCACTGCCTGCCGTATTCCAGGTGACCGTCACTGAATTGTCGGAAGTTGTCCCTCCGGCCGTGACGGTTCCTCCAGCGGAGACAGTCCAGATATAATTGGTCATACCTGCCTGGGTGGTATAGAGGTTGCCGGTTGACCCTTCACAAACTGAAGTCGGGCCATTGGTCATCGTCGGGGTTGGCGTTGCATTGACAGTCACATTGTAAACTGTGGCGGTGGCAGCTACACAGCCATCGGCGTTTTTATAGTTTACACTGACCGTTTTACTGCCTGCCGTAGTCCAGGTAACCGTAACCGTATTGTCGCCGGATCCGCCTCCTGAGGTTATCGTTCCCCCGGCAGAAACCGACCATGCATAGTTGGCCATCCCCGACTCGGTAGTATAGACATTGCCGGTTGAGCCCGTACAGGCGGTGGCAGGGCCACCGATCGTTGGTACGGGCAATGCGTTCACCGTGACGTTTTTAACAGTAGCCGCCGCGGCATAGCAGCCGTTGGCATCCATATAGCTGGCCGATACGGTCTGTGCTCCGGCCGTATTCCATTTCACAGTAACGGTATTGTAACCTGAACCTCCTGCAGTGATCGTGCCTCCTGTCGAGACAGTCCAGATATAATTCGACATACCTGATTCGGTGGAATAGACATTGCCGGCCGAGCCAGCGCATACACTGGCATTCCCGGTAACCGAAGGAACCGGTAATGCATAAACGCTGACATTCTTAACAGTCGGGCTTGATGCGGCGCATCCACTGGTGGTATAGTTGACACTTACAGTTTGTGCACCGCCACTCGTCCAGTCAACAGTGATACTGTTGGTTCCGGCGCCGAAGGTGATGGCTCCGCCTGCTGACACTGACCAGTCATACGCGGTCTTGCCTGACTCTGTTGAATAGGTGATACTGTAGGTGGGGATTCCGCAAATATGGTTCGATCCGGTAATGGTGGGGGCTGGTAATGGATTGACCGTTACATTGTAAACCGTTGCCGAAGGGGCAGGACAACCGCCGGCTCCGGTATAGTTGACTGAAACGGTCCTGCTTCCGGTGGTATTCCATGTTATGGTAGCGGTATTGTCTGTACCCGTACCACCCGACGTGATGGTTCCTCCTGCCGACACGGACCATACATAGTTGGTCATGCTTGCTTCTGTAGTATAAACATTCCCGGTCGAACCGGCACAGGCTGTTGCCGGGCCTGATAATCCCGGAACCGGGCTGTCGGAAACCGTTACATTTTTCACGGTTGGTGTTGCTGCCGGGCAGCCGTTTTCATTATAATTGATTGAAACCGTCTGAGATCCGACCGTATTCCAGGTGACCGTTACGGTATTATAGCCATCACCGCCGGAGGTAATCGTGCCTCCAGCAGATATGGTCCAGTCGTAGGATGATTTTCCCGATTCGGTGGTATAGACGTTGCCGGTTAAGCCTTTGCAGGCGGCAGCCGGACCGGTAATGGTGGGTACCGGTACTGCTGATATGGCAACAGGGTAAACCGTCGGTGCGGCAGCCGTACAGCCGTAACTGTTGGTGTAGTTAACACTGACTGTTTGCGGACCTGCCGTATTCCATGTGATGTAGATATCATAATTGCCGGTACCTCCGCCGGAGATGATCGAACCACCGGAGGAAACGTTCCAGACATAGTTTGAATACCCGTTGTCTGTTGTATAGTGAACATTTGCAGCCCCCAGGCAGAGGGAATTATACCCTGACAGGGATGGGGACGGGATTGCGGATGAGAAGGTATAGATGTTCGAAGTTGCCGGGTTGCCCGTGGGGCAGCCTATATTGGAAGTTAAAACACACTTGACCTGGTCGTTGCCGTAAGCATTATAGGTATAGGTCGCAGAATTTGTTCCGACAGGGGCATTATTCACATACCATTGGTAGACAGGTGAAGAACCCGGGTTTGTCGGGGTTGCGGTCATGGTTCTGGAGGTGCCGTTGCAGGCCCACCAGTTGGATGCATTGATGGATATTGACACTGCGTTGCTGTAAGAGGTAATAACGGCATTGCCGGTCATCAGGGTGTTGGTGCCGGTGATGGCCCAAACCGTATAGGTGCCTTCTGTCATATTAGTCCAGGAAAGTGGATTACCTGTACCCGCGATCGGGCTTCCAAAGGCAGCACCGTTTTTATATAACTGGTAGTTTGCAATAACTTCAGATCCGTCGAGGCCGACTGTGAGGCCTGAACCTCCTGTGCAGAAGGTGCCGCCGCCGGTCACGTTGAATACGTTGGGCCCGTTGGTGGAGAAGGTCTGGTCAGCGCCATAGGAGGTACCGACACCGTTGGTTGCATAAGCACGGAAATGGTAGGTCGTTCCTGCATTCAACCCCGAAAGACTGCTGACAAAGACACCTGTCCCTGTTCCGTCAGTTGTATGGGGATCATCGGGAATTTTTGGATTGGCCGATGTGCTGTAGCAGACACCTCTTGCTGTCACTGCATTGGCCGCGTCATCCGTCACATTTCCACCTGCTGTTGCGCTTGTTTGCTGGATGGCAGAGGCGGCAGTGGTGGTAACGGTGGGTGGTTGCGGACCCGTGATCTGGACATTGTCAATAAACCAATAAGTCAGATTGGTTGGACTTGTTGTTGTAAATGCGATATACGTGTTGGCTCCAACGTTTGAATTGATTGCCGTTGTGATATTAAAGGGACCAAAAGTTCCTGAAGATGCAGCGGAGAAAGAATAGGGCTCGTTTGTCCATGAATTTCCGTCACTGCTTGACATGATCCTCAGATTGGCGCCTGATCCATTGGTGGTAATGTATTCTTTAAAACGGAGTACCAGGTAGGGTAGTCCTGTAGTGACCAGCGGCGGGGTGATCAGTTTATCGCCAGGTGAACAATATGGACCATAGGCATATACTTCCGGGGCGGTTCCACCGGCATTGGTTCCGTAATTCGACTGCCAAGTGTAGGTATAGGTCCATACTTTACTCCAGTTACAGGGTGGGAAGGGAGACCAGGAAGCTTCCGTTAAGGGTAGGGAGACAGGAGAACTCAGAATTGTCTGGGTTCCGGCCGGGTTCTGTGTGGTGGAGGGGTAGGTGATTCCGTTCACATTGATATACCCCGAATAGATATAGGAATCGATAACATCGCCGCCACAGGCGCCGGATGCAACATCATAGGTAACCCAGAAATAGCAGTGACCGGATGGAAGATCATAGGCAAGGGATGTAAAATAGGTGTAGCTTCCGCTCATGCTTTGTGTTTGCAGTAACGTGCTGGAGGCAAAATCGGCGCTTGTGGGATTCACCCAAATTTTTGCACCTGAAGCAGCGATATCCGAAGAGTTTGAACCACTGAAGTAGGAGGTAACTGAATTTAATGGCAGTGTCCCCGTGGTTCCCGCAGTGTAGAAATCAAGCATCATGGACGGGTTGTTCAGGGATCCCTTTGCAACAGGACTCGTTGATGGCTGGGTTCCGGTGACGGTCACCAGGTATTTGTCGGTAGAGATCGGCCGGTTTCCGGCAGGATCGGTAATCGTTGGGGTAAAGGCCCCACCGCAGGTGATGGAGGTGCATTGCGCATCCAGCACATCCCCGGGTGTTGCCGTTGGGGAAATGTCGTATACCAACCAGAAATAACTGGTGCCGGCGCTCAAAGACCAGCTGCTTGTAAAGGTGAATGGTCCGGAGAAGGTGGATACATCAGAACCGTACTGGCTGCTGATATAGAAATAGTTGTTTGAGCCGGTATAATACAACCTGGCTTTTGAGATATCGGAGATCTGGGTACTTCCGCCGGTGTTGAACGTAAAGCTGGTAACAGATGCAGAACTTGATGCACCTGAATTTACTACCTGGATGCCGATAATTTGCTGGTTGGGTTGCCCTAAAAATACAGGTGTGGTTACGGTTTGTGTAGTCGTAGCCGACATGGTGGTGAAGGTCATATCACTGCCAAGTGTTGTGCCGGCTGAATTGACAGCCCTGACCCTGAAATGGTACAGGGTATTCGATAACAGACCTGTCGGGTATCCGGTAACAGTCTGGTTTGTGCCTCCTGTATACGTCGAACCTGTGTAGGTGCTGCCATATGAATCGTTAAGACCGTAATCATAGTAAACGATTGTCGACAGGTTGTCGGGGTTTACGGTGCCGTTGAGGTTTGCAACTGTAGCGCCGATATAGGTGGCAGCCGTGGTTGTAACTACCGGTGGACCGGGAGGCAGGATATTGACGGTGAAATCTTCACAGTTACCCAGTATTTCAGTCTGTGTGCAGGGATCTGTCGGATAACCTGCATAGTAATCCCTTGCCATAATCCTCAGTCGGGCAGTACCGGCAACCGCGGTGCCGGGGATCGTAATGGTCATGGTATAGCCTGTACCATAGCAGTATCCGTTTCCTACCTTTTCAGTGGCTACATCAAACACGTTGTTGTGATTGATATCGATCCACACGGTAACATAAAGGTCTTTGTATGCTCCTGAATAATTGATAGTATAGGAGTTATTCGGGATCAGATCTGTCGTGGTGGAAGCGGTATAGTCATGGTAATAACTTGGCGAGCCCGAACAGGGAATTGTTTGTGAGATACTGCCCAGGGTGAAGCTGGTCAGCCCGTAACTGGTGCCGCAACCGGTGGAATAGACAGGGATACAGGAGACAGTAGCCAAAGTTGTAAAGGTCAAATCGGTTCCCGTGCCGGTTCCTGCAGCATTGGTAGCAAGTACCTTATAATGGTAGGTTGTATTTAATGTCAGTCCGGAGAGATAAGCTGATACCGATGTGGGGGTCACCCCGTTCACTGTTGCAGGAGTACCGGTAACCGTGTCGCTGTATGATGTTGTAAGTCCATAAGCAATTTTAACGGATGATGAGGCGTTGTTCGCATTAACGGTTCCATTCAGGGTGGCTGAAACGCCGGATACCCCGGTAGCCGCAGTTGTCGTAACCGCAGGAGGGGCCACGCTGGTAGCAAAGGTCAGGTCCCCCCCGTTATAGGTCCCATTCAGAGTTGTTCCGGTTACCCGGTAATGATAGGTGGAATTGGGAGTCAATCCTGACAGGGAGGCGCTCACCGGCGTGTCGGAACTGCCGGTTACCGTGCTTGGCGTTGCTGCCACGGTGGTTCCGTAGGAAACGGTCGCCCCGTAATTGAAAGAAATATCGGTCGAGGTTCCGTTGGCATTTACAATGCCATTCAGCACGCCTGCCGTGGTGGTTACCCCTGTTGCTGCCGTCGTGGTTAACGTTGGCGGAGTAATGGGAGGAATAAGGTTGACGGAAAAATCACAGCAATTTCCGTAATTATAAGAGCCGCAGGGGTTTGCAGGATAAGGCGAGCTGTAACTGGAAATGACCCTGAGCCCGGCTGAACCCACTGCTGCCAGACTTGAAGCAGTGAATGGAATATAATATTCCGTACCGGAACTAACGCAAATTACCTGACCTATTGTTTCAGTGGCAGGATCGAAAATATTATTGTGGTCATAATCGATCCAGACAGTTACATACGTATTGTTATAGCTTGATTTCACAGTAATGGTATAGTTGCTCTCCTTGGCGATATTGGTTGAAAGGGCAAGGAAGTTATGGTACCACGCTGGTGATCCGGAACAGGACACATTCTGTGAAATGGTATTGAGTTTGAAATAGGTAATCCCGACGTAATCACAGCTATAGGTAAAACTGGGCAGGCAGTAGGGGGTCGTCAGGGTGGTGAAGGTCATGTCGCTTCCGGAGGAGGAACCGGAGGAATTCGAACTCATCGCCTTGAAATGATAAAGTGTGTTTAAGGCAAGACCGTTGATACTTGCTGAAACCGACTGTGAAGAACTCCCTGTAAGGGTTGCCGGAGTTGCAGCAACCGTGTCGCTGTAAGATGTCGTAAGCCCGTAAGCAAATTTGTTGGTAGCAGTAAGGTTGTTTGGATTTACGGTACCATTCAGTACTGCCGCATAACCACCTATACTGGTTGCAGGGCTCGTTGTTACAGTCGGAGGAGGAGGGGGAAGTATGTTCACCTGGAAGTCGGCACAGTTGCCGTACTCATAGTTGCCGCATGGGTCTGATGGGTAGCCGTAATAATAATATTCTGACATGATCCTCAGGGTTGTTGCGCCGGTCAGCGCAGTTACCGGAACGGTTACAGGGATGCTAAATATTGAATAATTATTGTAACCGATCCCGTGCCCAACTACTTCACTTGCTCCGTCAAATACATTGTTGTGGTTGTAGTCGATCCAAACTGTTACATAAATAGAATAGCTGCCCTGATTTTGTGATGTCTGGAAATAAATAGTGTAGGAAGTTGATGGAGTTAAATTCGTCGATGAAGGATAATTGTGATAATATGGAAATCCGGTAATCCCTGCACAGGGTATTGACTGGTTGATGGTATTCAGGGCAAAACTGGTAATGCCAATTCCTGTACCGTTGCAACCATTATAATAGGTAGGAATGCAATACAGGGTCGGGGCGGAGACAAAGGTAAGGTCATTCCCATAGGTTGTGCCCGAAGAATTTGTTGCCACAACTCTGTAATGATAGGTGGTATTGAGCGAGAGCCCTGTAATCGGGGCGGAAACAGTCGTTGGACTGCCTCCGTTTACCGGTGAAGGCGTTGCGGCTACAGAGTTGCCGTAAGAAGCGGTTAATCCATAATCAAATGTTACCGTTGCCGACAGGTTGTTGGCATTTACATGTCCGTTCAACTGAGCACCGGCAGCAATAATCTGGGTGGCTGCATCCGTAGTAACAGTCGGAGCAATCGCAATTGTTGTAAAGGTGGAATCGGCCCCGTAAGAAGTCCCTGAGGCATTCGTACCAACGGCGCGGTAATGGTAGGTGGTAAGCCCGGTTAATCCTGTGAGGGATGCAGATACCGGGGTGTCGCTGATGCCGGTAACAGGGTTCGGGCTCGCGGTTATATTGGAACCGTAGGAGGCTGTCAAACCGTAATCAAAGGAGACACTGGCCGACGCTCCGTTTGCATTGACAATACCGTTGATATCGGCTGTTGAGCCTGCTACATTGGTAGGCGACGAGGTGGTTACCGTTGGCGGGGGAACGGGGGCGAGAATGTTCACTGCAAAATCAGAACAATTGCCATACGGATAATTGCCGCAAGGATCGCTGGGATAGGACCAGTTGTCGCACATGATCCTGAGTGTGGTGGCACCCTGGGTCGAAGAAAGGGGAATGGTTACCGGGATTGTGGCAATATCATGGTTGTTATTCAAATATCCATGACCCACTATCTCACCCGGGTCGAATACATTGTTCTCATTATAATCGATCCACGCGGTAATATTTACTGCATAATAGGTATTGTTGCTGCTTTGCATCTGCAGATCATAACTGACGCCCTGGTGCAGGTCGGTCGGCGAGTTATAGGAATTGTAATATGGAAACCCGGTATTGCCATCACAGTTCATCAATTGGTTGATGGTATTGAAGCCAACCCAGGTAAGGCCGATCCCATAATAATTACATCCATAGTCGTAGGTTGGGATACAGGAGAGGGTTGGGAAGGAGTTAAAAGTCATGTCACTTCCATAGGTGGTCCCGGTAGGGTTGGTTGCGACTACACGGTAATGGTAGGTTGTATTTATTGCCAATCCGGTTAAGGCGGCACTTACTGCTGTCGAAATGTTGCCACTCAGGGGCGACTCCGTAGCAGCGACGGATGAGCCGTAGGCTCCCGTTAAGCCGTATTCAAACAGGATGGTAGTTGTTTGATTATTGGGATTCACATGGCCATTTAACTGTGCGCCGCTACCAAGGATCAGCGTAGCAGTTTCAGTGGTGGCGGTCGGAGCGGCTTCCGTGGTGGTAAAAGTGGAATCAGCCCCGTAAACAGTACCGGAAGGGTTGATGGCTACGGCACGGTAATGGTAGGTTGAACTACCTGCCAGCCCAGTCACGGAGGCTGTTATCGGAGCGTCGCTGCTGCCGGTGACGGGATTGGGGGACCCAATGATATTGTTGCCATAGGCAGCCGTTAACCCGTAATCAAACGACACATAACTGGTTGTTCCATTTGGATTTACAATACCGTTCAGGTCAACCGTGGTGCCGGCAAAGTTTGAGACGGAAGAGGTAGTGACTGTCGGTAACGGTAACGGAGCGACAATGTTCACGGTGAAATCAGAACAATTTCCCCAGTTTTCATATATCGAACATGGATCTGAAGGATAGTAACCGGTATTGGGATAAAAATTGGACATGATCCTCAGCGTGGTTGGCCCCAGGAGGGCTGAAGGGGGAACCGTGAAGAAGAGCAGCGCGGAATTCCCGGCCGGTCCGCAGTAAATATGACCAACGTTTTCTCCGGCATCAAATATATTGTTCTGGTTGTAGTCAATCCAGACTGTGGCCGAATTGTTGTCATAGGTTGCATGCACCAGGATGGAGTACTGACCGTTCTGGGCAATATCCGTATTGTCGGTTGCCGTAAAGTCGTGGTAATAACTCGGTGAACCGGTACAGGGGATCGTCTCGCTGATGGTGTTCAGAACAAAATCGGTCAACCCCATCGTTAAACCATAGGCAGAGCAACCCTCTGCATATACCGGAGTACAGTATTTCGTGGGCAAAGTCTGGAATGACTCGATCGTTCCTGTTGAACTACCCGTGGCATTCGAGCTGTTAATCCTGTAAAAATAGGTGGTATTCAGCGTAAGCCCGGTCAGCCCCAGGGTGATATTCTGGGTAGTGCTTCCCGTGACACTTGCAGGCACACCATCCACCCTGATAAAAGTGGTAAAGGTCGGATCATCCGTATAGTCGAAGGATACCGCAGATGTCTGGTTATTCGGGTTTACAGTGCCATTAAGCGTGGCGGAATAACCGGTGATATCGGTTGCGGCGCCGGTTGCTGCCGTCGGTGGAATTACCGCCGTGGTGAAGGTCGAATCGGCCCCGAAGGTGTTCCCGCCTGCATTTATGGCAACAACCTGATAGTGATAGGTCGTGTTTCCGACCAGTCCCGTAAGCAATCCGGAAACCGGCGTGTCAACATTTCCCGTGACAGTGGCGGGTACTCCAGGTATCTGACTGCCATAGGTTGCGTCGAAACCGTAATTAATGAAAACGGTTGCATCCCAGTCATTGGCATTCACAATACCATGAACCGTCGCATCTGTCCCGGTGATACCGTCGGTTGAACCGGTAATGGCCAGTGGCGGAGGGGGAGGTGGCAGGAGATTCAGCATGAAATCGGAACAGTTGCCGTTTATTTCATAAACAGAACAGGGATCAAACGGATTTGGATTGCCATCAGGCTGCCACCGGGTCATAACCCTCATGCGGGTCGGCCCGGTATTGGCTGATACATTGATATGAATAAAGAGGGTGTAAAAACTGGTGGTGTCATAACACCAGATACTCCCGACCGATTCGGAGGGATCAAATACATTGTTGTGGTCATAGTCGATCCAGATACTGGAAACCGTCCAGCCGGAACCGGCTGACCGCACCGAGAGCGGGTAGGTGATATTCATGGTGACATCGGTCGGACTGGCTGTGAAATCATTGTAATAACCCGTGCCCCCGTCACAGTTGGGGGTCTCGTCAATTGTATTGAACTGATATGTTTTCACGCCATGCCCGTTGCTGCATCCGATAGAGTAAATGGGGATACAGGTGGTGGTCGACAGGGTGGTAAAGGTCATATCGGCGCCCACCGACTCCATAAACTGGTCGTTCACACTGCGCACCCGGTAATGGTACATCGTGGACATCGTCAATCCTATTAGCGGGGCAATGACATCTTTGTCGGCATTCGTCGCAGCAAGATCCGAGGGCGTTCCGTCAATGGTGGTGCCATAAGAATCAGTCAGCCCGTAATCAAAATAGACATGAATAGGGGAATTGTTCGGATTTACGGTTCCGTTAAGCTGGGCGCCCGTTCCCGAAACTTCGGTCGCGGCAACAGTCGTTACGGTGGGTGCAATGGCATTCGTGACAAATGACAGAACTCCTCCTCCGATATATCCACCGGGGCCATAGCCTACAATTTCGTAATAGTAGGTTGTATTGGGATTCAATCCGGTTAAGTTGGCATTAACATCCGTCGGTGTGTTTCCTGCGACAATATTGAAATTGCCCATGATCGTGATACCCAAGGCGGGAGTCGTTCCATAGTGGAATTCCACATTGGTGGGACTGTCGTTTGCCGTCACGGTACCTTTTATGGTTCCGCTGTTTTCGGTAATGGCTGAGGCGCCGCTGGTAACTACCGTGGGAGGTGTGACCGCTGCGAGAATGTTCACACTAAAGTCGGCGGCATTGCCGTTACCAGGATCGGAGCAGGCATCCATGGGCATACCGCTGTGCGAGGCTATGAACCTCAGGCGGTGCGAGCCAAAATAGCCCGTTACCGGAACATTAAAAAAAGCGTCATAGGTGACGCCGGGATTGTCACAATACATAGAAACCAGCTCTTCACCGGGGGAGTAGAAGAACCCGTTATCGTCAAAATCAACCCATACCTTCACCCAAATCCCGTAATTGCCGGTCTGGACAGAGAGTTTATAATATCCGCCCTCGGCCAGGTCAGTACTCAGACTGGTATAATCCTGGTAATAAGCGGGACTTCCTGCACAGGTTATCGCCTGGTCGATTGCACCAAGCTGAAATTGTGTTACCATGTTCCCCATGTCACAACCGAGTGTGATGGTCGGGGTACAATACTGTGCTTTCAAACCATTGGCCATGAAGATAAACATGATGGTCAGGAAAAGGTAGGAAATTTTTTTCATTTTTATGGTTATTACGTTAGTATAATACGTTGATATTCAGTTGATAAATCGTTTTATAAATTGAATGATGCATGATGAAAAAGCAGAAACTGACGGTTAACTGTAACGTTGGTAACTGATAGCATGGTGATCCGTCCCGGAGAGGAGTAAGTGGTGCAGGAGGATAATTCGTATCATGGCGGTCCTGTTAGGTTTTCGGAACAAGGGAATAACTTACGCGCTATAAAACTAAAGAATAAAAACCGAAATTGTAACAGGAAACGTAAAATTATTATCCCTTTTTCAAATGTTCTGCGATGGAGGCTATTGCCCGGTAAGGTGTCTACTATAACAAATTGCATCGTAAGGTGTTCTGATCGTGCAGGATCATTCGCTACATTAGAAACAATCTAAATTGAGGGCCGGCATTTTTGTTTTTTGACATTTACTTCAACTGTGGCAAATTCCCGTCAGTTTTCGTTTTAAATAATTGGTCAGCAGTACCCTAACAGGGTGAATTTACCATGGTGTTTTTTCGGGGGATGCAGGTGTTAAAACTGGTTTTTCTAAGCAAATAATCCCCATCTTTTTTTACACGACTGTAGCCCATGGAACGAAAAACGTTTATCTTTGCCGAATGAACAAATGCCGGTTCACAAACAGGCATCTGTTTACTGACAAGCTTTCAACCATGCGGTAGTAGCTCAGATGGTAGAGCATCAGCTTCCCAAGCTGAGGGTCGTGGGTTCGATCCCCATTTACCGCTCCTTCAGATTTTTTCTTTTTGCCCGCGAGGCCTGTTAAAATATTGTTTTAACAGGCCTCGCAGTTTTTTTATTCCCCATTTCCATCCATTTTGCATTATGATGCGGAATGAGAATACCAGCCATTAAAACAGGATACTTTCTAGAGGATAGTGTAAAGGTATTATTGTATTTATAAAATTATTAAAACAGCATTACACAAACCTTATAAATATCCTGGTTTCCCTGAAAAACCTGTCCTCTGTAAGGACCATCCGCGGCTGAGACCACCCACCTTTAAGAATGGCAGTTATTTACATGAATCAATCAGGAAAGCATCATACAGATACGATTTCAACAGGTCGGTATCGATCTCGTCAGGGCTGAAAAAAGTCCTGGTGGAAACCTCTTTTCTGCTTCCCTTATCCAGGTAGCCTGCGCGATCGTTCAGCAGGTATCCTTTGCAAAACCCGAACTGAACCCCCTGCAGGGCGACATTGCCCCACGGAACAGAGGATGGCCAGATAAAACAGATCCTTGACTTTTTATAAAAAAAGGGAACATTATAGGCAAGCTTTTCCCTGCACCCGGGAATCATTTCTAAAACCACGGACCTCAGGATATTGACGATGGTCCGCTCATTTTCAGGCAGGTAATCCAGGAACTCTTTGACGGAGTTAAAGCGTATGGGCTGCAAACTGTTCATACGCTGGGATTATAAGCCCAGTATCCTGTTTTTACCGGCATTGAATTCCGACTCGGTAATAATACCCCGTTGTTTAAGTTCATAGAGTTTTTCCAGTTCATCGGCAACCACCCTGTTCTGAAAGCCGTGATGGCCGGTCGAAATTGCCCTGGCCAGTTCCCTGGCCTGGCTCATGATCTGCTCTTTCTTGTACTCATCCTGCATGCCGGTGATGGCGTCTTTCAGCGCCTTTGGCTTTTCAACCATGTGGTAAACCGTCGACCCGACCTCTGCCGCTGTCTGAATCTGAACATTCCCGTAGCCAAATATCCGGCCCCAGACCGATTGGTCATAGGTTACATTGTTGATCTTTTCCAGCGGACTCTCCTTTGAATGCTGTGAAAAGAAACCCTCTTCATCGATTACCCTTAAATTGGTCACCACCCAGATATTGTTGTTTCGCTGCGTCACCTTAAAGCCCAGATAACACACCACTCCCAACGGGAGAATATAGGCGTAACTCCCGATCAGGATAGCGGGAACCATGGAGATGGCCGTCAGCAGGACCGGAAATACCAGGGTGATCCAGTGAGGCCTGATCAGCAGCGCTATGGTCTCATCCTTTTTTAGTTTTGTTTTCATAGGTATTTGGTTGAATATGACAATAACTTTATCCCGTTATACAGGGAGAAGATTGTGGTGCATGGATAGGTCTCAATGTAAATGTCAAAATTAGGGAGAAAATTTATAACATCCCCATTATTATTTTTGCCGGAACCATGAATTTTCATGCGTTTGCAGTTCTTTCCCGGTAGTGGCTGCACCGGCCCTGGCCGCGGTGTCAGTATCTGTTGTTAAATCTGTAATTGCCGTTCATCACCTGATGCCCATCACCTTTTTTATTTTGGCTGCCCAGATATGGTAGCATTCGCTGTTGACATGCAGGGAATCGGATTCGAAGAGGTCTTTTCTCAGATTTCCATTGTGGTCATACATGACCCGGGTGATGTCGATGAATTTTGTCCTGTGTCTTTTCCCTGCAAGTTTTTTAAGTTCCTTATTGGTCGCCTCCTGGAGAGGGATCAGTTGCCTCCTGGCGAAGGAGGGTTTCACCGAGAGGAACCAGATCATGGTATGCGGGAAGCGTTGGTGTACCCTGGCGATGAAGGTGTCGCAGCGGGCAACCAGTTTATCGGTGGTTACGCCCGCCGCAAGATCATTGTCGCCTTCATAAACGACAATGGCTGCTGGGTTGTAGGGCAGTACAATGTCATTCAGGTAATAATTGAGCGCCTCCATGTTCGAACCGCCGAAACCACGCCGGAGCACCCTGGTTTCTTTAAAATCGTCAGCCAGGTTGTCCCATTTGCGGATGGTCGAACTGCCTGCAAATAACAGGGCACCGGGGGAAGGAAACGATGCAGAATCCTGTTTCAGGAAATTATTGATCTCGGATTCGAACCCGACAGGGGTTGTCCCCGGAATATACCGGGATGATGGTTTTGCCTGTGAATATGAAACACCGCAAATGATCACGGATAAAATGATGGTCAACAAGTTTTTTCTCTGCATGGCTGATATTCGTCGGAACCTTGTTCAGGTCTGTTTGTTTTTGACAGGGATCCACACATCTTCTTCAGAATCGGGATGGTTGCGGATATATTTTTCACCGAGGATCTCAAAATGGGGACGGTCGTCGAGCAGGTATCCCGAAGCGGGAAGCCATGTTCCGAAAATATAGAGGAAGGTGTCCCTGAACATTTCGGGTGTGCCTTTGTAGGGGAAGACCGCATAGGCTCCTCCCGGGAGGATAAACGTTTCCATTCCGTCAGGGATGTCATCGAACCCTGAAACCTCCACCGCAGCCCATTTCTCAAACGATGTATCCGGGGTGAAATCCTTCAGCTCCTGAACCTGGTTGTAAATCTGAAGTGAGAAAAGGTTGTCGTTCACGGTGTTTTTGATCAACCTCCTCGCCGGCATGAAACTTTGCCATAATTCAAAGGTCCTGTTCTTTGAAAATGACATACACAGTCGTTTCCCGATCAGCCTCTTTTCGGTGATGATCTCGATGCCCGGCTCCATTCGGCTGGTGGTCATGGTCAGTCCTGTTTTTCAGAAGGCAAAGATACCGATTTTCAGCCTCCATGATCCCGGAAAAAAGATGGGGTTTGCCGGCCTTTCTGAAGACGGGGGAGGCAAAAAGGGCTACTTTGGTTTTATCGTATTGATATTGAAACCAAACCCGAAGGCAAACCTGAATTCATCCAGTGAAACTGCAGGGATATCTGACGTATGAACGCCATGCACATATTTAACCTCGATAAACAGGTGGGTCCAGTTGGCGGCATAATAGTTGATCCCGGCCGTGACGGAGGCCACCGGGCTTGCCGATTGCGGATATTGCGAAAGGTTGTAGGGGTATGGCTCTGAAGCTGGATTGGCGGGGCGTTTCAGCTGGGTCCAGCTGATCCCGGGTTCGAGGCCAAGGTAGGGATCAAGGTGGCCATGGGTGCGCACATGGTAGCAAAATCCTGTGAAACAGGTACTGTTCTTTGAAAAGGGGTGGCTCGACCCGGAGCTTCCAAGAAAGATATACAACCCACCCCTGAAGGAGATATTGTCTTCAAGATAATACTCGAGGTTTCCGCTGATATACATGTTTGTTGCCTTGAAGCCGGTCGTCTTGCCGGCAGCCAGCGTGCCTTTGCAGGCAAAGAGCCCTTTGGTGATGAATTGCCGCGATTCCTGCGCAACCGCTAAAGCCGGGAGGATCAGGATGATCAGAAGTGTTCTTTTCATAGTCATCTATTTTTTGCTGAGATCGGCGATTACGAAATTTGCACTCAGGGTAAAGAAAAAGTGTCCCTCGAGGGCGCTGCCAGGCTGGTCCTGGATTTGCAGGTATTTCTCCCCGTGGCTGTTGGTTTCAATACGGGAATCAATGTCGCGGCCAAAATGGAGCACATATTGCCCGCTGAAGGAGAGGTCGAATTTTTCTGTGATGTTGAAATGGGTGCCAAATCCCAGTTGCGTGGCAAAACTCCACCGGTCCTTCGAGGTGGTGACATATGCCTGCTGCCGGTCGTCAAAAAAGAGATTAGCCTGTATTTTGGTATAGTCGCCGCAGAATCCTCCGAGGATATAGGGTGAGAAATGGTTCTTCTTCCCGATATGGTTTGTGAAATAAATGATCATCGACTCGCCGATATGGGCGTCGTAGCGGTGCCCGGCCTTTCCGATGTCGGTGGTGATCCAGTCGGCAAACCATTCAGTGCCCAGTTTGTCGGCAAGCCGGTAGCGCACCTGCCAGCCTGCCCCAACGCCGAAATAGTTCCCGCTGGAACTGAATAAACTGCCGGTGGTTCTTACGCCGAAGTAGATCTCTCCCCGATGGGTATTCGCCATGCCGGCGGTTTGCTGACCATAGACGGAACCGGTCAGCAAAAGAAGGAAGATTGCCAGGTGTTTCATTTTGCCCGATGTTTAAAGTGAACACTGTCGGTGTTACGGACAACCGGTTATATTCGGAAATCCGGGTGGTTCAGATTATTTCGGAGTGATGAGGGATGGAAGTTGAAACCAGGCAGGTGCGGGAGATTCTGTTTGCAATGAAACAGTCTGTTAATAAACGCAGGTTATGGGAAATTGTTATGGCACCAGCCAAAATTCCGGCTGGTATTTCAGGGAGGAGAAGCAGTAACCGAAGCAAGAAACCTGCAACCGGCCTCCCGATATCCATCTTGACCGGGACTTAGGTTTCTTATCCTGCCTGCTCCAGTTTTTCGATGTCGGGGCCGGTCAGGTATTGCACATTCCTGGTGATTTTCGCAGCATCCCAATCCCACCATTTCAGTCTAAGGAGTCTTTCAATTGTCTCTTCAGGAAAACGCATCCTCACGACAGTGGCCGGATTCCCACCGACGATGGCATAGGGTGCCACATCCCTTATGACGTTTGAATTTGCTGCGATAACAGCCCCGTCGCCAACGACAACCCCAGCTATGATGGTGGCATTGTAGCCAATCCAGACGTCATTGCCGATCCTTATATCTCCTTTCATGGGATAGGATTTGCCTTCCATCGCCTTTTCCCAGCCATTGCCGAAGATTGCAAAGGGATAAGCACTGAGTGCCCGGGTAAGATGATTGGCGCCATTCATGATAAAGGTAACATCCGATGCGATCATGCAGAATTTTCCAATGATAAGCCTGTCGCCCGAAAAATCAAAATGATATTTGATGTTCCTTTCAAAATTTCCGACATCTTCGAAATCATCATAATAGGTATAATCGCCCACGATCACGTTTGGATTGCGGATCATATTCTTCAGAAAACAAAGCCGGTGGTGATCCTTCAGGGGGAAGGGTGAATCTTTGTCTGGTCCGGTCATGTTCGGAATTGTTAAATCATTATCGGTTTGTGAATCCTTTCAAAAGGATCCATTTTTTTAATTGCTGTCATAACCCTCTTTTAAGGTTGCAAGGTCAAACCGGGTCATCTGGAAAGCAACTTTTAAAACCCGTTCCCGCTTCACGGGATCAGCCGCGGCTAGTAAGCCGGGAAGAACCGACGGCACGATCTGCCAGGAGAGGCCGTATTTGTCCTTCAGCCATCCGCATGCCTGCTCGGTACCTCCCTCCGACAGCCGGTTCCAGTAATGATCGATCTCATCCTGGGTTTCACAGTAAACGACGATTGATACTGATTCGTTGAACCTGAATAACGGTCCCCCGTTCATGGCGATAAATTTCATCCCGTTAAGGCTGAATGGTACCGACATGGTCGTGCCTTCCGGCTTTCCGTGATATTCAAATCCCTCTTTCCCAAACCTGCTGATCTGCCCGGTTTCTGAATCGGCGAAAATGGAAGTGTAAAAGCGAACGGCCTCTTCCGCCTGGTCATCATACCAAAGACAGATATTCATTTCTTGTTTAATCATGGATGCTCATTTTATGGTTTATCGTTTATTGCATACTATTCATATTTACAAACCTTTGCACCCAGCCTCGTTCCTGGCCGGGAGTTCATGCTTGTAATCAACTGATCAGCAGGATAGCCGTGTTCATTGGCGAGTCCCTCATGGATTGCTGATCGGATGATCCGGTTTTTAAGTTGGAGCGATCCTACGAATGACGGCTCAACAATCAAATTCCCCGCCTGTTTTATGATCCGATTTGCTGCCAGGCCGGTGACTCGCTGGCAACCTTAAGGTTAGCTCAGAAGATGACAAAAATAAAATTAATTTAACTTTCCGTTGCAATAAATGCGTTGAGTTCCGGCGAAAAACGATTCATGTCTTTAAAGGCCTTGTCCATGGTCAATCCCATTAATGGTCCCCGGAACTCCTTGTTGATTGTGGAGCTTTCCTTCACAAGTCCCTGTAAATCCCCGAGTTTGATATCGGTTTCCAGCCTGAAAAAAAATTGCGGTTTCCCCCCTCGGCAAAGTTCCCTGCAAAAGGCAACAGGTTTTATTTTTTCAAAGTCAAGCACTTCGGGATCTAAGCCGAGTTCCTCCTTCTGTTCTTGCCTGAAATCAGTTTTGATAAGGTCAGAAATGGACCCACTGTCGCCGGGGTTGCAAATATGTTCATTCAGGTTAAGTGAAAAGGAGAACGGTAATACAAGTCTGTTTTGAGATACCGCTACATGGCTGGTTCGACGGCGAATTAATATTACCTTTTCTCCCATGGCATTTGTCGTGGTGATTCCTAACGCAACACCGATGGTATTGGCTAATTTTGAACGGGATAGCGGCGGAATTCCTCCCTGGATTGTTCCTGACTGCCGCAAATCCCATTCTCGGACCGTTCGTGCATGGAGCGATTTTGCAAGGCTATCGTTCAGAGGGTAGTCGAGCGACAAATTCGTGGCTACCTGGTCGAAATAGGTGGCCCTTTGAATCTCAATGGATAATTGATCCTTTCCAGGGAAGACGTTGTTGATCCGGGGACAGATATGGTCCCCTTTGTATAGGAATCCTTTATTTTTAAATAACCCGACTAATGCCGCTCTCCATGCCTCCAATTCAGGCGGGAAATGAAAATCACCCGAGTAGGTGTAGGTGCCCCAATCGCTGGTTGGATTTTTACGATAATCAAAAATCAACTCATAGGGTACTTGAAATTTATTGTAAGAACCTGACAGTAAACGGCCTTCGTCCCTGGCTGCGTAGTAAAATGACATCAACCAGTTGCTGTCATCATTTAAAAATAGACTCTTATGCATGGCCGTGTTTTTGGGCAACCATGGTTAGTACCTTTTCCTCTGCAATGACCTCCAGCATCGTAAATCCTGTTTGTTTCAAGAATAGTGCGATTTCATCCTTTGTGAAGGCTCTGAGGGTGGTAATGTCCTTAACCTCGGTCAATTCAGTGCCTTGTTCGGTGATGTACCTGGCGCACCAGTCATTGGTCCAGCCTGTGGTAAGGTTACTTTCCATATGCTTGATGCGGGTGATCTTTTTCTGACCGGCATGAAAAGTCTGTTCAAAATCCTGAAAGTTGCCGAAAATCCCGTTGGCATCGAAAATACCAACAACCAGTAATCCATGATCCGGATACCGCCGGGCAAGCATCCCCGAACCGCAGCCAATTTCAAGAATCTTCCGGCAGTGATGGGCTTCCAGCAACGAATTATAAAATTCAAATTCTTTGTCGTAATCAAAGATATGCCGGTATATCTCATGATAGGTACCTGCCGGGTTTGAATAGAGGATCGTCATGGTTTTCGTTTTTCACGCATGCACCGCACCGAGAACCCCATCCACAACGGATGGGTGTTGCGGAGAACATCATCAAGGCTGTAGATCATGTTCCGGTACCATGCAGCGGTATCGCCCTGCGGGGTACTGCTCCACCAGAATGCGCTCCTGCCGGACAGGAAGAAACGGCCATAGCTGCAACGCTCGCCACAGGGCAGCGCTGCGAAACCGAAGTCATCCCTGCCACTTCCGCCGGAACTCCAGCCGGAACTTTTTTTAAGCCGCGGCCCGGCATCGTTTCCCCTTCCGCCGCCATTGTTCCAGACAGGGTCTCCGGCTCCATACTGGCTGTCGGCAGTGCCCTCCAGGATTTTCCAATCCTCATCCGAAGGCACTTTCCACCCGTCGGGGCAAAGCAGGCCTGTGCTCACGGCGTGCCAGTTGTACAGCGCGCCGCAGGTTTTTGCATTGCCCTGGTCATTGTTATACCAGCAACAGGCTCCCTGCGTGGTCTCCATCCAATCCGGGGTTCCTGGTATCATGGGGATCTTTGTTCTGTCGCGGTATTCGGTCGTCCTGAGGTTTTCGGCCATCCACTCCTGCTGGCCTATGATAACCGTATGGTAAACATTCCCTTCAACATCGGTAACGGAATCAGCCATGCGGGGTTGCCCTTGTATCGAAAGAAAACCGGGGAGGAGGAATAACGTGAATATTGCTTTTTTTTTCACTTGTAAAGTGTTGGTTTTTCCGGTATCACAGCAAACCGTGTATTATTCAAAAGTTGTCCGGATTTTTTTTGGCCGGCATTCTCATACGTTGATCAGATGATAATGACTTTCCTGGTAACGGAGAATTCAAGGCTGTTGTATTTTACCAGGTAAATTCCTGGCTGTAAATCACCTATTGGGATGATTTTCCCGGTTACCGGAACGACCCTGACCGTCCGTCCGGAGCAATCTTCGACCTGGAGCTCCGCCCCCTTTGTAATGGCGGAATTGATCCTGATAAAAAATTCTGAAGTTGCCGGGATGGGGAAGATGGTAATCATCCCCCTGTTGTCATGTTCCGCCACCCCTTCGTAAAATGACCTGGCCGAGAGGGTGCTTATCATCCAGCCATCCTTGCCGGTCTGGATGGAATCACTGCCAAAGGTAAACCTGAAGGCGATCGTATCAATATCGGGCTGGTACCTCGGTTTATAGTCAATGCTGGCTGAAATATCCCTGCGGTTGCCCGAAAATCCAGGTTTTTTCAGGCTGGTGACCGTATCGCGTATTGTGTAGAAATTATGCAGCATTACTGTATTTACCGTATCCAGGATCACATTTTTCCAGGTCAGCCCGTTATCATGCGAAACTTCAACGGTCCCGCCGTCGCGCAGGGTGTCGGAATTGATGGAGAAGGAAAAGTAGATGGACAAGTCTGTATAGACCCCCCACGGGACAATGCCCGGACAATTGATCACCCGGAAGGTAAAGGAGGAGATATTGCCGGCAGGATAGGGGAGGAGGGTGTCGGTTGTCAGCGCCCTGTTTCCGGGAACTCCCAGGGTGAAAAAAGGTTTGTTCACCCTGCCGGTCTGCCAGAGGTTGCGATGCTGGCTGGTGTCGGGTTTGATATAAAATACCGAGCTGTCGGGAAGGGTATTGAAATCGAAGGTAAACCCCCTGGCGGTGTGATATTCGTTATTGCACCAGTTCATGGGAAGTTGTGCAGAAACCGGCAGGGTGAACAGGAGGAGTGTTGCCAGGAGAACAGGGATGGAAAGGGTCAGTTTTTTCATGGTGATGATCGTTACATGACAAACTCGAACAGTTGAATAACGTTGCGTCCCGGGGTGTCCTGCAGCAGCTGGTCTGATAAGGGGTGCCAGCCTCCAGGCAGACTGTAAATATAATTAATTTTCTTCAATCAGATTGTTCCTGCTGTTAACAGCCAGGCTGAAGCTGTTTACGTTTATCGTTGACCCGGCCATTTTGTAACCAGTGCTGGGTCGGAAACCTTAGTTATATTTGATATCCTCCGGGTTGTCTTGTTAATAGGTCAGTACACCCGTATGCATGGCCATTTTTCATCCGCTGCCGGATTTTGAATAGAATGATTATTCCGCAGCAAACCAGGCACTGGCTTCCCCGTCGACGATTTCAACAATTTCCGACTCTTCGTTTGTCATGAAACTGGCGTTTCAATTCACTTTGGGATTCGTAGCATGCAGGATGCCCTCCGCGTGTTGTTTAGGTTATCTGTTCTCAACCGGCAACAGGCAGAATTCTTTTTACACTGATTTAGTCTCCGGCTGTATGAAAAATTCAATTTTGCCGCATTGGGGGCAAAAGTAAAGGTCGAACGATTCCCTTGATTCAATTAGATTTCCAAGGATTCCGGCCCTTGCCCCCTCGTGGAACCTGCTGTTGCCTTTGAAAAACATGGGCACCCTGCATCTTAAACAGTCGATTTTCAGGTTTCCCGAAAATCCGGAGGGTTCAGTGGGGATTCTCTTCTCCCCGAGTTTATGCTGGCAATTCGGGCAGATGGTATAAGAGGAGTCAACCTCAATCTTACAGTAGGGGCAGCATTCGGAAAATTCCGTTTTCGGGACTGTCCTGTTTTCGGAAAAACTGTACTGACAATTCCAGCAAAGGTCGAAATTGTCATCCATTTCAGACTTGCAGTTTGGGCATGTTTTCATATTCGCTGATGTTTGACGGGTTTTCAATGTTGCTTCAAACGACTGGCAGGATTGGCCGCTATTGAAGGCCGGCGGCCTTGCCTGCACCGCTTATTTTATCCGGAGCCTAAAGGTATAACCAAATTCCTTAGCAAATACCTTGTTGATGTTTTTCCTGCACCGCAGGATCAGGCTGTCGTAGTTATGATAGATCTTCAAACCCGAATAGTCCATGCAGGGAACCTGAATAACACCCCCTTGCATCAAAATTTTCGAATGGGGGTGTGATCAATATTTCTTTTGTGAGTGCCACCGTATCCGTGCGAACAACAATTATATTGGTATTAGGATGTGAAAAGACCATGATTATTACCGGGGCCGGGTTCATACCATTTACGGAAACAGTATCATATTCCAGTTTTACCAGGATTGTATCTTTTGAATCGTTGCATAGTTCGCAAACAAGCATGGGATCCTGCAGCATACAGGCATGGAGGAGGAAACACGCTAAACCGCTAATCAGGAGCCTTGTTTTCACCATTGACAATATTAGAGAACAGCAGGGTAATTCATTCTTCCCCGGAGGTTGATGGATATTTCACGTTTTTTTTGTGGCTGGCATTTTGAAATATGTCATCAAATTTAATATCAGATCAAATCAACAGGGTTCAGGAACCAGGTAAATGTTGAAATCAGGTTTGCAGGTGTTCAAACACCACAATCATCCTTAACATCCAATTAACTTTATTGTACTATTTCCCAGGTTTCCCTTTTAGAATTTTTTGAAGCTTTCAAGTTGAATACTTTATCCACTGAAAGAATACATATTGGTATGCTTATTATTCCTAATCCCAGGCCTGCCGCAGCAATGGCAGCATATTGCCGGGAATTTATCTTTCCGGTTTTAAAATTTATGCTGGTAAGGGGGGCAATTATGCCGGTCACCAGGGATCCTATAATAATCAGGGCACCCCCAACTGCCAGCCCATTGCTGGCGGCGTTCGACTGATAACTTAACACATTGATTTTGTCGGCAGGAAAAACTACGGGTTCTGATTTCTGCGGATACCAGGTTTCAGTTCTCTGCCTGAAGCAATCGTGGCTTACCTTCATCGTTTGTGAAGAAGCCGGGATCAGGGTGATGTCAGTTGGGGTAGCCGATACAAGCTGGCCCTGGATGGATGTTGTAAAATATCGCAGTGAATCGCCTTCCTGGTTGAAGGTTAGTTTGATATAACTGCACTTTTCAGATTTTATGGTAAAGGTTGATTTGCCTGATTTCAGGAAGATCCACGTTTCGCGGGGCTGAGAAAAAGAGATCACCGCAGGAAGCAGGAATAGAAGCAGAAACGGAAGCCGGATGTTCATGTGGTTTCTATGGATGGTTGATAAATGCTTTATATATAATATGTTAACAACAGTTGGCGGGTTAATGCATTTTCGGCTTTACCCTTATTGTAACAACTAATGCCCAGTCTTATCTTTTCTCCACTGGCTTTTTTGTTTTTTGTCCGTCACCCAGTTCGCTGATTTTTTTTAATACCCTAATTCCAAAACAGTTTGTTATAAAATAGCCGAATCACCTTCCCTGAATGTCAACCGGCAAACTATATATCTGGGTAAAAGACATCTCAAAAATAATCAAAAATTAAATATGCAAATCATTACTATAACATTTTTATAACTTTAATGCAGCGGTATTAATGGAATCAAGAAACAGGGCCACTTTTTTTATACAGAGTTGCTCCCCAACCAGCTCACCTTTTCGGGCCGGCTGATTAAAAGTCACGCTTTTATCTTGCAAATACACCATTTATAATCAATAAAGATGTACCTTTGCACACTTTTTGCCGGTAACGTTCCATCAAACATAACAAACATAAAATTAAATGATTACAGTCTCAAACCTGGGCATCCAGTTTGGTAAGCGCATCCTCTTCCAGGATGTCAACATGGTGTTCACCCCCGGCAACTGCTACGGGATCATCGGGGCCAACGGCGCCGGAAAATCCACCTTCCTCAAGATGCTTTATGGCGAGATGGACAACACCACGGGGTCGGTCACCTTCGGTCCCGGTGAACGGCTCTCGGTGCTGAAACAAAACCACTCCGAATTCGACAGCTGCCTGGTGCTTACCACGGTGCTCATGGGCCACGCCCGCCTGTGGGAGATCATGAACGAAAAAGACACCCTCTATGCCAAACCCGACTTCTCGGAAGCCGACGGTAACCGCGCCTCGGAACTGGAGGAGCAGTTTGCCGCCATCGACGGCTGGAACGCCGAAAGCAATGCCGCCAGCCTGCTCAGCGGACTGGGCATCAAAGAGGATCTTCATGGCAAACTGATGAGCGACCTCAACGGCCGCGACAAGGTAAAGGTGCTGCTGGCCCAGGCCCTCTTCGGCAAACCCGACAACCTGCTGCTCGACGAGCCTACCAACGACCTCGACCTCGAAACGGTCAACTGGCTCGAAGGATACCTGGCCAACTTCGACAACACCGTACTGGTGGTCTCCCACGACCGCCACTTCCTCGACTCCATCTGCACGCATATCGTCGACATCGACTTCGGCCGCGTACAGCAGTTCCCGGGCAACTACAGCTTCTGGTACGAATCGAGCCAACTGGCCCTGCGCCAGCAAATGGCCCAGAACAAGAAAGCCGAGGAACGCAAAAAGGAGCTCCAGGAATTTATCGCACGCTTCAGCGCCAACGCCTCCAAGTCGAAACAGACCACCAGCCGGAAAAAGATGATCGAAAAGCTCAACATAGAAGAGATCAGGGCCTCCACCCGGAAATACCCGGGCATCATCTTCACCCCCGACCGCGAACCGGGCAACACCATCCTCGAGGTGACCGGCCTCACCAAAACCGCCGACGATGGTACCCTGCTCTTTAAAAATATCAGCTTCACCATGCAGAAGGAGGACAAGGTAATCTTCCTCTCGCGCGATACCCGCGCCATGACCGCCCTGTTCGAGATCATCAAAGGGCACGACAAGGCCGACTCGGGAACTTTCGAATGGGGACAGACCATCACCAAGGTCTACCTGCCGCTGGAATATGAAAAACTCTTCCAGACCAACCTCAACCTGATGGACTGGCTCGGGCAGTTCTCGAGCGACACCACCGAAAACTACCTCCGCGGTTTCCTCGGCAAGATGCTCTTCTCGGGCGAGGAGATCTTTAAAAAGGCCAACGTCTTGTCGGGAGGGGAGAAGGTGCGCTGCATGATCGCCCGCATGATGATCCGCAACGCCAACGTGATGATGCTCGATACTCCCACCAACCACCTCGACCTCGAATCGATCCAGGCCTTTAACAATACCCTGATGAAATTCAAGGGCAACATCCTCATGTCGTCGCATGACCACGCCTTTATCCAGACGGTGTGCAACCGCATCATCGAAATCTCCCCCAAAGGGATGATCGATAAAAGAATGGAATACGATGACTATGTGACCGATGAGAAGATTAAGGAACAGCGGAACAGGCTTTATTAAAATATGAATATCGGATATTGACGGCCTGATCGGGAATAAGGAGGGTAGATGAATGGTGAGGGAATGAGGACTTGCGAAGATTGAAGTTGATGAAATCCAAATATTTTCCCGGATCACTGCGGGTAAAGGTTCTGTAGCCCTTTTTTGAATTGCCACGGGCTTCAGTCCGTGGACAGCAGGAATGGAGGTGCACATGGGTTTTAGCCCAAAACTGTTTGACCTGGTACAGACATCAAAATAGGGAATACTGGTTTTTCTGTGTACCCTTTGATAAACAGGGATGTTGCCTGCTGAATGCAGATATTAATGAATGTTAATTTTTGAATAACCCTAATCACCTATATGATTGCAGCCGAAGGACTGAGTGTTGAATTCGGGGGAACCACCCTCTTTAAAAATATATCCTTTGTCATCAACGACAAGGACCGCATTGCCCTGATGGGGAAAAACGGTGCCGGGAAATCGACCCTGCTGAAGATCCTCGCAGGGGAGCGGCCACCCACCAGCGGGCGGGTCTCCTCGCCCAAGGGCACCGTGATCGCCTACCTGCCGCAGCACCTGCTCACCAGCGATTCGCGCACGGTGTTTGAAGAGGCTTCCCAGGCCTTTGCCGCCACCTTTGTGATGAAGGAGCGCATTGCAGAACTCAACGAACAGCTCACCACCCGCACCGACTATGAATCGGAAGAGTACTATGCCATCATCGAGGAGGTGTCGCACCTGAGCGAGAAGTTTTATTCCATCGCCGATATCAACTACGATGCCGAAATTGAAAAGATATTGCTGGGACTCGGCTTCCTGCGTACCGATTTCACCCGCCCCACCGGCGAATTCAGCGGGGGATGGCGCATGCGCATCGAGCTGGCCAAGATCCTGCTGCAAAACCCCGACCTGATCCTGCTCGACGAACCTACCAACCACATGGACATCGAATCGGTGCAGTGGCTCGAGGAGTTCCTGATCAACAGCGCCAAAGCGGTGATCGTCATCTCGCACGACAGGGCCTTTGTCGACAATATCACCACCCGCACCATCGAGGTGACCATGGGCCGGATTTACGACTACAAGGTTAACTACACGGCCTACCAGCAGTTGCGGCTAGAACGGCGCCAGCAGCAGCAGAAAAAGTTTGACGAACAACAGAAGATGATTGCGGAAACGCAGGAGTTCATCGAGCGGTTCAAGGGTACCTACAGCAAAACGCTGCAGGTGCAGTCGCGGGTGAAGATGCTCGAAAAGCTCGAACTCGTAGAGATCGATGAGGAGGATAATTCAGCCCTGCGGCTGAAATTCCCGCCATCGCCGCGCTCGGGCAGCTACCCGCTGATCCTGGCTGAACTGGAGAAAAGCTACGGCAGCCATACGGTCTTTTCCGATGTCTCCCTCAGCATCGAACGGGGCGAAAGGGTGGCCTTCGTCGGGAAAAACGGCGAGGGGAAATCAACCCTGGTCAGGGCTATCATGGGTGAGAAAGGTTACCAGGGCACCCTTACGATCGGCCACAACATTATGATCGGCTACTTTGCCCAGAACCAGGCTTCAATGCTCGACGAGAACATCACGGTATTCCAGACCATCGACGATGCTGCCAAGGGCGACATCCGCGCCAAGATCAGGGATATCCTGGGCGCCTTCATGTTTGGCGGGGAGCTCTCCTCCAACAAGGTAAAGACCCTCTCGGGCGGCGAACGCACACGCCTGGCCATGATCAAACTGCTGCTCGAACCGGTGAACCTGCTGATCCTCGACGAACCTACCAACCACCTCGACCTCAAGACCAAGGACATCCTCAAATCGGCACTGCAGGATTACGACGGCACCATGATCCTAGTGTCGCACGACCGTGACTTCCTCGACGGACTGGTTAACAAGGTGTTCGAATTCGGCAACAAACAGGTGAAGGAACATCTCGGCGACATCCACAGCTTCCTGCAGAAGAAAAAAATGGAAAACCTGCGGGAACTCGAGCGGACCGTCAAACTTTAATGAATCCGGAGCCATTGTCGCAATCTCATCCTTGTTAATCATGATGCCCGGGAGGTTAAGCTGTACATATTATTCCGGACCATTGCAATTTCTTCCTTAATTCCCATGGTTGTCGTAAATTTGCAGCGGACACAGTTGCCGTTATGACAAATTACAAATACCACCACATGGGCATCCCTGCCAAAACACCGGTAAAGGGCGAGAAATACCTGGCTGCCTGCAAAGTCTATCATTGCGGATACGAGGAGAGCGAATTCGGCATCGAATGGATGCACTATGAAGAGGGGTGCAACCTCCCTGAAATTGTGAAAACTGTTCCCCACGTCGCCTTGAAGTGGAGGATATCCGGGAGGCGATCCGGGGCAAAAAGGTGATCATCGAACCCAACAGTCCGTCGGAGGGAAACATCGTGGCTTTTATCGAGGAAAACGGTGCACCCATCCAGTTTATCCACGTTTCCGCGAAGAGCGCCCCGACCCCTTGAAGAGGAGGGGCATAAGTGGGGGCCTTTTCGACAAAATTGTTTAAAAATCGTGGCTGAAAAATTGTGATTATTCTATTCAGTACTTATTATACATTTTTTTCAATATGTCAAAATCCCGCGACACCAAGCCCCACATCGGCATCTTCGGCAGAAGGAACAATGGGAAAAGCTCCCTTATCAATGCCCTCACGGGACAGGAAATTGCCATCGTTTCGGAGGTTGCCGGCACTACGACCGACCCTGTGAAAAAATCGATCGAGATTGGCGGCATCGGGCCCGTGGTGGTCATCGATACCGCCGGCATCGACGACAGCGGTGAACTGGGGCTGAAACGCATCGGCAAGACCAACGAGGTGATGAAGATCATCGACATGGCCATCCTGGTGATCGCCCACAACGAATTCGATGATCCCGAGAAACAGCTGATCCGCGATTTCAAGGCTGGCGACCTGCCCTTCCTGGTCATCCACAATAAGTCGGATAAAGAGATGATCACGCCGGCTTTATCCTCGGTAATCCGCGAAAAATATGCTGTTCCCGTGATCGGTTTCAACGCGCTCAGTCCGGACAACCTGGAGGAACTGGTCAGCCTCATCCGGGAAACCATTCCTGAAACTGCGTTCACAAAGCAGACCCTGGTGGGCGACCTGATCTCTTATGGCGACGTGGTGCTGCTGATCACCCCGATCGACATCGAAGCTCCCGAAGGCCGCATGATCCTCCCCCAGGTGCAGGTGATCCGCGATGTGCTCGACCATGACGGTATTGCCGTGGTATGCAAGGAACGTGAAGTGGACAGTTTTCTGCAGAAGATGAATCCCAAACCGGTGCTGGTGGTCACCGACAGCCAGGTGTTCCCCAAGGCCGACGCTGCCATTCCCAAAGATATTCCCCTTACCAGCTTCAGCATCGTGCTGGCCAGGCAGAAGGGCGATTTTGCAAATTATATGAAAGGAACGCCGCATCTGTCGGAACTCCGCGACGGTGACCGGCTCCTGATCCTCGAATCGTGCACCCATCACGTGTCGTGCGACGATATCGGCAGGGTGAAGATCCCCCGGTGGCTGAATAATTTCTCAGGAAAGAAACTGGAATATGATGTGGTATCAGGATTAAGTTCCATCGTGCGGCCCATCACCGATTATGCCATGGTGATCCAGTGCGGCGGCTGCATGATCACCCGGAAACAGCTGCATAGCAGGCTGAAACCTGCCATCGACGCAGGGATACCCGTGACAAACTACGGGATGGCCATTGCTTATATCCATGGGATTTATAACAGGGCGATTGCACCTTTCACAGGGAACAAGGGTGATAGGGTTGATTATCTTTAGGCAACAGGCAGCAGGCAGCAGGCAATAGCCAGGTGTTACGGGACGGACATGGATACGGGGACTACTTTGCCGTTGAAGTATTTGGGGCCGTTGATGCAGAAGTCGCCGATAAAATGGGCGATCTGGGCAGGGTTCTGCAGGGCCCTGGCCCCGGGGAAGGCTTTGGCAAACATCTCGGTTTGCACGGCCCCCAGTGCCAGGCAGTTCACGGTGATCTCCTGTTCGGCAAACTCCTCGGCAAGCGCCTCTGTGAGGATGGCCAGCGCTCCTTTGCTGGCGCTGTAGGCGGCCAGACCGGGAAATTTTTTACTGCCCTGTACTCCCCCGATACTGCCGATATTGACCACATGGGCTCCCTTGTTGAGCATTGGAAGCAGCGCCTGGGTAAGGAAAAAGGGGGCTTTCACATTTACGTTAAAGGTGTCGTCGAAATTTACCAGTTCGGTTTTCCCGAAGGGTTTGTTGATCAGTTTTCCCGCGTTGTTAACCAGCACGTCGCATTTATGGATGATGGTTTCAAGCCGTTGTGCAATAAAGGGATAGAACTCAAATTGGTTCAGGTCAAATTCATAAGGGGTTACTTTGGCTTCGGGATACAGTTTGATGCATTCGGCAACCAGCTCTTTCAGGGCTTTGCCATTGCGCGAAATCGCCACGATATGATTCTGTTTGTGTTTGGCTAATACCTTAACAAGTTCGAATCCGATGCCTTTGCTGGCTCCGGTTATAATGATGTTCATAAAATGCAGTGTTTAATTGATGAAAAGTAATGAATTCTGTTTTGAATTGGTCAAATATAGACAACTTTTCAATAACTTTGCAACCTGAACCCTAACCAAATTTAACCACATGAAAAAGTTTTATCTGTTATTCATGCTCTTCGTTGTGGGCATGAATTTTTCATTTGCACAGAACCAGGGCCTTAAACCAGAGGTTGCCTATCCTGTGTATTTTGACATTTCGCCACCTTTAAGGGACATGATCAAAGTCGCTCCCGGAAAAGTCGATAACTCGTGGAAGGACGGCATTGTCAAGAATAAATTCAATATCTTCAAGGATGAAGATAAATCGACAGGCATCCCCAACAACATATATTCAAAGGTGCAGAATTATTTCGGAATGATGAGCACCGATACCACTATCCAGAATTTTGACGGTGTGAACAATGTCAGTGGCTACAACCCTCCCGATACCCATGGCGATGTTGGAAAAGGTTTTTATTTTCAGGTTGTCAACTGTTCCTATGCGGTTTATAACAAGTCAGGTGTGAAGGTGCTGGGCCCTTTTGCCAGCAGTACTGTTTGGAACGGAATGCCCAACAACTCAAACGACGGCGATGCCGTTATTTTATATGATGAAATTGCCGACCGCTGGATCTTTACCCAGTTTTCACTGCCCAGCGCCGGGAACTTCCAGATGATCGCTGTTTCGCAAACCAACGACCCTACAGGATCATGGTACCGCTATCAGTATTCCTTCACCGCCATGCCCGACTACCCCAAATTCGGTATCTGGCCCGATGGTTATTACATGAGCAGCAACCGTTTTGCCAATGGCTCTTCCTATTCGGGAACCGGCGCCGATGCTTACGACCGCAGCGCCATGCTTACCGGTAGTCCTACCGCCGCAAGGGTTTCATTTACCCTGCCCTCGTCAAACGAAGCCTTCACCGCTATCCCTGCCGATTGCGACGGTCCGTTTCCCCCGCTGGGAACTCCTGAATATTTCGTCTATATCCGTACCAGTGGTTCACAACATCTTGGTATCAATGAATTTCACACCGACTGGGTTACCCCGGCGAACTCAACCTATGGCAATAACCTCGCGGTTCCCGTGGCCTCCTTCAACTCATCCCTTTCAAGCGGAATTCCCCAGAAGGGAACTTCGGCCAAAGCACCTGCCATCACCGACCGCCTGATGTATCGTGTTCAATACAGAACCTTCGCCGACCACAATTCCATCGTGACGAACCACGTGGTAAACGCCGGATCAGGTGTTGCCGGCTGCCGCTGGTATGAATTGCGCAATACAGCTACCAACCCATGGTCAATCTACCAGCAGTCGACATATGCCCCTGCCGACAACAATTCCCGTTGGATGGGCAGCATCGCGATGGATTCCCTTGGAAATATCGCCCTCGGGTTTTCCATTTCAAGTGCCAGCATGTATCCTTCCATCCATTATACGGGCCGTATGGTCTGCGATACACTCGGAGTGATGACCATCGCCGAGAAGGGGATCATGAACGGAGGCGGCGCACAGACAGCTACCGGCAGCATGAGCCGCTGGGGCGACTACAGCGCCATGAGTTCTGATCCTTCAGAGCAGCGTAAATTCTGGTACACCCAGGAATATTATTCTTCAACCTCCAGCAGCAACTGGAGAACCAGGGTTGCCTCTTTCTCTTTCTTCTCGGCTGCAGCCTTTGCTTCTCCCACGCAGGTTTGCGCGGGTGATTCAGCCCAGCTGAATGTCCTTGCCAACTGCGGAGCCCCGGGTAACTATACCTACCAGTGGAGCTCTATTCCTGCAGGATTCACCTCTACCGCCCAAACACCGAAGGTTGCCCCGGCTGTTCCCACCAAATATGTGGTCAGCGTGAGCGACGGCAATAACACTCACATCGATACCGTCCTGGTTGATGTGATGCCCCAGCCGATCGTTTCGGCCGGTGCCGACACCACGGTATGCTGGTACCTGACCTCCGTCAACGTTTCGGGAACCGCCGTGAACGTCAACGCTATCAACTGGACCACCTCCGGAACAGGTACCTTCGACAACCCGCTGACCTTCTCAACAGTTTACCACCCTACCCTGGCTGATAAACTTTCGGGATCGGTAAACCTCGGATTCGTCGGAACCCCGACACCTCCCTGTACAAAGAATATTACCAGCATCAAGCATGTGATTTTTGATGTCTGCACCGGTATGGCCAACAACAGCAACAACACGCCGGCCATGGTGATCCAGCCCAATCCTGCACATGGCACGGTATCCATCGGCGTCAGTGGCATCAACGGAACCTGCAACCTCGCGATTACCTCTATGGAGGGGAAGAACCTGTTTAACGACAGCTTTGAAGCCGCCACCACCCAGATACTCAGAACCCTTGATATTTCTACCTATCCCAGGGGCATCTATTTTGTTCAGCTCAGGACGGGAAACAAGGTGATTACCGAAAAGATGATCGTTCAATAACAACATTAAAAAACAAATTCATTGTTATTTGATTAACAATGAATTTGTTTTTGTATCTTTGCAATCGCAAACGATTCAGAGAAACAGTTCATTTACATATAATCTGGTTCTTCAGGGCAGGGTGAAATTCCCGACCGGCGGTATAGTCCGCGACTTCCCGGTTGTCTGCAGCAAGAGTAAGCCTCCTGCCTGCCTCAATCCCGGGAACTGAGCCGTTGAAATTACGGCACCGACAGTAAAGTCTGGATGGAAGAAGAATCGTATTTAATCTGACCTTTTATCACGTTAAATAGGATTGAGCCCTGTTGCATTTGTGTGACGGGGCTTTTTTTTGGAATGCAGGAATGCAGGCAATAATAGGATGAAGAAAATGCAGGAATGAATACAATATACAGAATATCGAACAATACTGAATTACAAACAAAGCAGAAATCCCTGCTGCCTACTGCCTATTCCCTACTGCCTACTGCCTACTGCCTTATTTATTAACCAATGACAATTGACGAAACCTACATAGCTCGTGCGATCTCCCTGGCAAAACGGGGTGCAGGCTGGGTTAATCCCAACCCGATGGTGGGCGCTGTGCTGGTAAGGGATGGGCGTGTGATCGGTGAGGGGTTTCATCAGTTCTTCGGAGGAGCCCATGCCGAAGTGAATGCCATCAGGTCGGCGGTTGAGCCGGTAGCCGGTGCAACCCTGTATGTGACCCTGGAACCCTGCTCGCACGAAGGGAAAACGCCTCCCTGTGCCAACCTGGTGGTTGCTGAAAATATCGCACGGGTGGTGGTTGCCGTTGCCGACCCAAACCCACTGGTCAACGGCAGGGGGATTGAGTACCTGAGGTCGTATGGAATTCAGGTAGAATGCGGGATTCTGGAGGATCAGGCTGTCAGGCTCAATGAAGTATTTAATAAGTTCATCAAAACTCAGCTTCCTTTCGTGGTGCTTAAATCAGCCATGACTCTCGACGGGAAAATCGCCACCGTAACCAATGCCTCAAGGTGGATCACCGGGGAGCGCTCCCGCAGGATGGTCCATTTGCTGCGCCAGCAGCTAAGCGCGGTGATGATCGGCGTTGACACGGTGCTGTTCGATGATCCGCTGCTTAACATAAGGTTAAAAGGCAGCTGGAAAAACCCATTGAAGGTCATTGCCGATACCCACGGGCGGATACCGCTGGAATCAAAGATATTAACCAACGATCCGCAGCTGACACTGGTGGCTGCCACCGCCATGGCCAACGCTGCAAAGATGAAATCCATCGAACGGATGGGAGCCCAGGTGCTGATTTGCCCCGTGAAAAACGGCAGGGTCGATCTTGCCTTTCTCATGCAGGCGCTGGGAGCCATGGAGATCGACAGTGTGATGATCGAAGGCGGCAGCACCATCGCCTTTGCTGCAATGCAGGAGGGGATCGTGGATAAAGTGATCACCTTCATCGCCCCGAAGATACTGGGCGGGGCAAATGCCCCTACACCCGTGGGCGGACCCGGGATCGAAAATATGGAGGGGGCGATCAACCTGAAGCGAATGAAGACCACCCGGATGGGAGAGGATATTATGGTGGAGGCGTGGGTGTGAATTTGGGGAATAAAGGAATGAAGGAATACAGGAGGCAAGGTAATGCTGGAATTTTGGAAAATTAACGTGTGAATTTTTATTTTTTGACTTGGGGATATGTTTACAGGGATCATTGAAGAAATCGGTGTAATAAAATCGGTCAAGGCGGGGGCGAGGTCGTCGCAGATCACGGTTGGCGCCGCTAAGGTGACGGAGGACATGAAGTTGGGCGACAGTATCTGTACCAACGGCGTTTGCCTCACGGTGACCTCTTTCACCGCTGATTCGTTTGTGGTGGATGTGATGCCTGAAACGATCCGCAGGAGCGGTTTCAGCTCCCTGAAATCAGGCAGCCGGGTCAACCTGGAACGTGCGCTGAGGCTTATGGACAGGCTGGGCGGTCACATGGTCAGCGGCCACATCGACGGCACCGGGACCATCAGCCGGAAATGGGAAGAGGATAACGCCGTTTGGTTCACCATTTCGACCGATACGAAACTGCTCAGGTATATCGTTGACAAGGGATCTGTAGCGCTGGATGGCATCAGTCTTACCGTTACTTCAACCGACGGTCATTCGTTCAGCGTCTCCACGATTCCTCATACGCGGGATGTGACCACGCTGATGGAGAGGGTTAAGGGGGATATCCTCAATATTGAGTGCGACATGATTGCAAAATACATTGAAAAATTACATACATCGGGAGGTCAGGGTTCGAAAATTGATCTTGATTTCCTGGCTAAAAATAACTTCTTATGACAAAGTATAAGTTCAACACGATAGAAGAGGCGCTGGAAGATATCCGCAAGGGCAAAATGATCGTCGTGGTTGATGATGAAGATCGCGAAAACGAAGGTGACCTGGTGATTGCAGCCGAAAAGGTAACCCCTTCCATTATCAATTTCATGGCAAAGCATGGCGGCGGGCTGGTCTGCCTTCCCATCATCCGTGAACGGCTTGAAGAGCTGAACATCGAGCGCATGGTGGTAAAGAATACCGATCCCAACCGCACGGCCTTCACCGTTTCCATCGATGCCATCGAATGTTCGACGGGTATCTCGGCCCACGAACGTGCGCTGACCATCAAACGGGTGATCGACAACCAGACCAAGGCCAGGGATTTCACCAGGCCGGGACATATCTTTCCGATCGAATACAGGGAAGGGGGCGTTCTTGTCAGGGCAGGGCATACCGAAGCCTCTGTGGATCTGGCCAAGATGGCCGGTCTCTATCCTGCCGGCGTGATCTGCGAGATCATGAACGAGGACGGAACGATGGCAAGGGTTCCCGAATTGATGGACTATGTTAAGGAACACAACCTGAAGATCATCACCATCGTGTCGCTGATCGATTACAGGCGCAAATCGGAAACGCTGGTAGAACGCGCCGCCATCGTGGACATGCCGACAAAATACGGTGAATTCAAAGCCTACAGCTATGTAAGCAAGATCAGCAAGGAGAATCACCTGGCGCTCGTCAAGGGCGATATTACAGACGGGGAACCGGTTTTGGTTAGGGTACATTCTGAATGCCTCACCGGCGACGTGTTTGGTTCGATGCGGTGCGACTGTGGCGATCAGCTCGAATACGCCATGAAGAAAATTGCAGCCGAAGGCAGGGGTGTATTGCTCTACATGCGGCAGGAGGGACGCGGCATCGGGCTGGAAAATAAAATGAGGGCCTATTCCCTGCAGGACAAGGGGATGGATACCGTGGAGGCGAACAATGCCCTGGGTTTCGACGCCGACCTGCGCGACTATGGCACGGGCGCCGAGATACTGGTTGACCTGGGTATCAAAAAACTCCGCCTGCTGACCAATAACCCGCAGAAAATATCGGGCATCGAAGGGTTCGGACTTGAACTCATCGAACGGATCCCCATCCAGACGACCTGCAACGCAAGCAATATCCGGTATATGAAAACCAAAAAGGAAAAACTGGGACATTTGCTTACATTTGCCGACGAAGGAACGCCCCTTGAATAGAAATTATCCCCCGTATGGGGCCATACTGCCTGAAGTCGGAAGTATGGCCTGGCCCAGCGGGGGACGGGCATATAATATTTCAAACTGATCAGGTTTAAAAATTTACGATATGACAACATTTGAAGGAAAACTGGATGCCAAAGGTCTCAGGTTCGGGATCGTGATCGCCCGGTTCAATGAATTTATCAGCGGGAAACTCCTGGCAGGTTGCCTCGACGGGCTCAGGCGTCATGGTGCAGAGGATGAATGTATTGATGTGGCCTGGTCGCCGGGCGCTTTTGAAATCCCGCTGCTTGCCCAAAGAATGGCCATCTCCAAAAAATATGATGCCATTATCTGCCTGGGTGCCGTGATCAGGGGTGCAACACCGCACTTCGACTATGTGGCCTCCGAGGTTTCCAAGGGTGTGGCCCATGTTGGGCTGGAAACCGGTATGCCGGTGATCTTCGGCGTGCTTACGACTGAAAACCTGGAACAGGCCATCGAACGGGCTGGTACCAAAAGCGGGAACAAGGGTTTCGACGCGTCGCTGGCAGCCATTGAAATGGCAAACCTGTTAAGGCTGATATAATAGGTGCTTTTCAGACCGCTGGCATCACTTATGCGTTATCACAAAGACCGTTCTCCGGTTCTTTGAACGTCCATCTTCGCTGTCGTTCCCTGCGACGGGCATCGACTTTCCGTACCCTTTGTAAGTCAGCCGGGCCACGGCAATTCCCTTTTCAATAAGGTAATCATAAACCGACCGGGCCCTGTTCTCCGATAGTTTCAGATTGGCCGCATCGTTGCCGATGTTGTCGGTATGTCCCTGGATCTGGATACAGATGGAGAGGTTCTCATCCAGGAAATCCATCAGTTGGTCCAGCACGGCTTTTGACTCAACGGAGAGATCGGAGGAGTTAAAGGGAAAATAGATGTCGTTGATCCGGTAGGACTTGTTGAGTTCGATGGGCTTCATCTCAATGTCCACCTTTGCCGGTAACTTGAAGATCGTGTCAACCCTGGAGATATATTTTGATTCGTAAACATGGTCGGCCTTTTTTACCGTCATGATGTAGTCGCTGTTGAACGGGGCCACTGCCACGTAGTTTCCCGTTAGTGTATCCATCGGGATCTGTGACACCTTCTTGGTCTCCAGGTTTTTAAGTTCAATACGCGCATTCAGCGGTTCGGAGCTGGACTCTGATTTCACATTTCCCTTGATGAACAGCACCTTCTCCGGACGGGCGGCATCGTAAAGGTCGAATGAGTAGAGGTCCCAGCCGCCGGCACCCTTGAACTTGTTTGAGGCAAAGAACCCCTTGGTTCCGTCGGTGCTTACAAAGAAACCTATCTCGTCTTCGGGCGAATTGATCGGGTAGCCGATGTTTTTGGGTTTTGACCATCCCCCGTGGTCATTCAGTTTGGAGAAGAAAATATCGTAACCCCCCAGGCCTGGCCAGCCATCAGAAGAGAAATAGAGTGTCTTCCCGTCCGGATGGATAAAGGGCGATTTCTCATTTCCCCTTGAATTGATTGCCGGGCCAAGGTTGATCGGCGTTCCCCATTCCCCTGCTTCGCTTTTAATGGACCTGTAAATGTCGTACCCGCCATATCCCCCGGTGCGGTCGCTCACGAAATATAGCGTACTGCCATCGGCCGAAATCGTGGGCTGCGATTCCCACGACCCGGGCAGGTTGATCTTGTTGCTCACACTGTGGATCGGGCTCCACTCACCTCCCACATTTTCAGATACGTAGATGTCGCAGTTAAGGTATTTTTTGACATTGTCGTACTTGCATACCGTGTAGTACAGCGTGTTGTTGTCGGCCGTCAGGGTGGCGCCACCTTCGTTGTCGTTGATGTTGAAAGGCTCCGGCATCTCTTCTCCGGCCGCAAATTTTCCATCCTCCTGCCGCAGGCTGAACATGAACTTTTCTTTCGTCCGGGTCTCCCGGACCAGGCTGTTGCGGTTGGGTTCGATCTTGATCTCCCGTGTAAAGAGGGCCATCTGGTTGTCGGGTGAAAGGATCGGCAGATACTCGTTTTCAGGGGTGGAGATGCCTTCAACGACCTTCGGGGCAAAGGGAACCGGGTTGCCGGTGATATCCAGGTAAAAGCTGGAATATTTCTGTAACTCCACGGCCCTGTTGTAATCTTCGTCCTTTTTGATCTTGTCGACATCTTTCAGAAACAGGTTGAGATTCTTTACCGCCGCTGCGAAATTTTCCTGGCTGTAATAGATCTCGCCCAGGTAAAAATAGGTGTAGACATCATACGATGGACAAAGTTCGGCTACCCTGGCAAATGCCTTTTCAGCCTCTTTAAAGTTATTATCCTGTTTTTTGAAATTCACCAGCCCGAGCACGAACCAGGCATCTGTGCTCAGCGGCTCCGCACTTACCACCCGCCTCATCTGCTGACCGGTAAGGTTGTAATTGCCGCTTTTCAGGTAATCAAGCCCCTCCTGGTATATCTTTTCTGTCTTTTTATCCAGCTTTACCTTGCAGGAATCATGGCCAGATCCATCCGTTTTATCGATGCCGCCGGCGACCGGCTGCGTTTCCGTAAAAAAAACCACCCGGGCCTCCTTTGAAGCTGCGGGGCGGATCATCCCGCTGATAGCCGGCAGATTTATGAAAATCAGCAGAAAAATCATGAGGGAGGTGTACTGGCAGCGGGAGCACGGTTTCATCGGGATATTTTTTTCAAAGATATGCCTAAATGTCTTAATTTTACACCTTTGATACGGTGACTACTATAAATTAACCCCCTGTTTATGAAAAAAATATATCTCCTGTCCGTGCTGCTGCTTTCGGCAATGTCGTTATCTGTGCAGGCCCAGACAGTGATTCCTAACCCTGGTTTTGAGACCTGGACCACAGGCAGTTTTTCTGACCCCACCGGATGGGACACCCCCAACCAGGAGCTGATGTCGATTCCCTTCTTTGGCTTTTCGGTGGTTACCAAAAGCACCGATCACCAGGGAACCGGCAGCTATTCGGCCAAACTTGAAACCAAGCACCTTACCCTGCCCCCGATGGACGTTCCGGGCTTCATGACCTGTGGCAAACTGACGGTCGACATCACCAACGGAACCTATACCTTGTCGGGAGGGGTTCCCTGTGTGGATCTGCCTACCCACCTGATGGGATTCTATAAGTTTGTTCCAAAAGGCGGCGACAGCTGCGTGATCGGTATCGGTTTGACAAAGACCACGGGGTCGGTGCTGGATACCGTTGCCTACGGAAGTTTCTCTACCAAGGATACCGTTCCCGACTGGTTGCCATTTTCGGCCTGGATCAAATATGTCAGCACCCTGACGGCCGATACGATGAACATCATTGCCATGTCGACGGCCCAGCAGGTGATGACCCCCGGAACCGCACTGTGGGTCGACAACCTATTCCTCGACTACACCGTTGGTTTCCAGGAAAATGACCCTGCAGCAGGAATCCAGGTATTCAACGACAGGGAAACTTCGCGGCTGATGGTGTTTTTCGATTTTCCCAGAGGTCAGCAAACCCGTGTACGGCTTCTGAATATGACCGGACAAACTGTTTTCATGGATGCAGGCAGAGTGATTGAAAAAGACAGGAGTGTCATTCCCTACCGATCGCTGGCACAAGGTGTCTACCTGCTGGAAGTTCTTCATGACGGCAGGATTTTTACGAAAAAGTACTTCCTGAATCTGAAATCATAGGGCAATCCCGTAAGGGACCTTTAGCAAAATACAGTTTCGGCCGACCATTCACTTGACCGGAATTGGAAAAACAAAAGCGCCCCCGGGCGGAAACCTCAAATTATCCTAATTCCGATGATAAATTCAAATCCGGTCAGGGCAGGGATTATCCAGATGACCTGCAGCCAGGACAAGGAGGCAAACCTTGAAAAAACGATAGTCAGCATCCGCGAGGCTGCCCGCATGGGAGCCCAGGTCATCTGCCTCCAGGAGCTTTTTCTGACACCCTATTTCTGCTGGGAGGAAAACTACGATTATTTCAACCTGGCCGATGCCATGCCGGGTAGTGTTACGACGCTTTTCGGCAGCCTGGCGAAGGAGCTGGAGGTGGTGATCATCGCCTCATTGTTTGAAAAGAGGGCCGAAGGGCTGTTTCACAACACCGTTGCCGTGATCGATGCCGACGGCACCATGCTGGGCATCTACCGCAAGCACCATATTCCTGATGATCCGGGTTATTATGAGAAATTCTACTTTGCCCCCGGCGATGGTGGTTATAAGGTGTTCAACACAAAATATGGGTGCATAGGTACCCTGATATGCTGGGACCAGTGGTATCCCGAGGCCGCACGTATCACCAGCCTGATGGGAGCGAGGATCCTGTTTTATCCTACCGCCATCGGATGGGCATTGTCGCAAACCGACGAGGTGAACCGGCAGCAATTCGAGGCCTGGCAAACCATCCAGCGCAGTCATGCCATCGCCAACGGGGTCTATGTGGTCTCGGTGAACCGTACAGGGCAGGAGGGAGCCATGAACTTCTGGGGAGGATCCTTTATGGCAGGCCCCTTCGGAGAGCTTCTCTGCCAGGCTTCCCACGACAGGGAGGAGATCCTGGTCCGGGAACTGGATATGGAGAGGATCGGGGAGATGCGCGTGCACTGGCCCTTCCTGCGCGACCGGCGGATCGACAGCTATGAGCCGATCCTGAACAGGTATCTGTAAAAGAACAATAAATTCCAATATTATTTCTATGATTGAGTTTTCAGGCCCCACGCCAAAAGAACTGGGTTACAGTTTCCCTGCCGAATGGACAAAACACCGGGCCACATGGCTCAGCTACCCCCACGACGATTCCTATTCGTGGCCGGGAACCCTCGACAGGATATTTCCCTTTTACAACCGTTTTATCAAGGAACTTTCAAGGAATGAGGAGGTTTGCATCAACGTGCGCGATGAAGCGCTGCGTGACAAGGTTGCCGGCGACCTGCAGAATATTGAGGTGGACCTGTCGAAGATAAAACTGCTGATCCATCCTACCAACGATGCGTGGTGCCGCGACCATGGTCCGGCATTTCTGCTCCGCCCCGGCAGGAAGGATCCCAAGGCGATAGTCAGTTGGAAATACAATGCCTGGGGCGGCAAGTATGATCATGACCTGGATGAACTGATCCCGGGGCTGGTTTCAAAATACCTGGAAGTCCCTGTATTTTACCCGGGAATCATCATGGAGGGGGGCGCCGTAGATTTCAATGGCATGGGCACCCTGCTTACCACCACGCAATGCCTGCTTCATGAGAACCGGAATCCCGGGATGCTGCAACACGAAATCGAGGACTACCTGCGGAGCTTCTATGGCGTTGAACAGATCCTGTGGCTCGAAGAGGGGATCGACGGCGATGACACCAACGGTCATATTGATGATATCACCCGCTTCTTCAGCGGGAGCGGAGTGGTCACCATGGTGGAACCCCGCCGGTCGGATGCGAATCACAAAATCCTTGATGAAAACCTCAGGAAACTGAAGAGTTTCAGGCTTCGCGACGGGAAACAGCTGGACATTGCCGAGATCCCGATGCCGAAACCGGTGATTTACGACGGTCAGCGGCTGCCGGCCTCCTATGCCAATTTTTACATTGCCAACAAATCGGTGATCGTTCCGAATTTCCAGTGCAGGGAGGATGACCAGGCCATGAAGATCCTGGAAGAATGTTTTCCCGGCCATGATATCATCGGCATCGATTCGGTGGAGATCATATGGGGGCTGGGTTCCTTTCACTGCCTTTCGCAGCAGGAACCTGACAGCTCGGGTGCCCTTCCTGAGGTGCAATAAGTGGTATCTTCATGCTGAAGATCACCCTGCAAGGCTAATCCCTGACACATCGTACCGGGAAGGCGTCGAACCTTGAATTTGAATACCACGAGATGCTGGGGTTGAGCAGGTTAAGCCCGCGGGCAACAGCTTTATCGGTACCGCTTGGCGTTGATGTCCAGAAGAGTGTGCCCGTTAGCGGCTGGGTGGTAAATCCCCAGAAGCTGTCCATATAGTCCATGCCTGTCAGCAACCCGTGGAAGCCCCCGGTTGCCAGAGGATCCTTTAAGGTGGCACCGGCCAGGCCGTTGGCATCGGGTGCAACTACCCCGGCCATAACGTTGTCGATCAACTGCTGCCACTCAGCCTCTGTAGGGAGGTGCCATTCGGGGGGACAGACTCCCTTTTTGTCGCCGTTGGTGGCATACTGCATGATCTCATCCCATTGGTAAAAGCCGCCATAGACACTGCAAACAGGATCGGCCGGGGCACAATATTTTTCAACAAGGCAGTTGTCGGTTTGGGGGATGGCGGGGAATCCCTGGACCTGCGTGCCGTAGTCGAGGTTACGGGTCATCCAGCATCTGGCGTTGAACATGGCTGTGGGGTAGGTCGTCCCGTCGCGCACATCGGTGAGCAGACTGCCGCAGGTGAAGCTTGTGTTAAAAACCTGGATGGTGACAACAGCACTTGCGGCACACCCGTAGTTGTTGGTATAGGTGTAGCTGACGTTGCCGGGGCCCGGGCCTGCTGCCATGGGGCTGAACTGGAATACACCGGGTGATGGATTCGATACTCCCGGCCCGCTAAATACCCCCTGCCCAACGATAAAGGGAGAGGCGCCCCTTAGGGTGATCTTGTTTGCCCCGAGGGTGGTCCGTGTGTCGAAACATGGAGTGAAAACAGGATTTGGCGTGGGTTTCACAGCCACCTGAACCGACGATGACGAGGTGCAGGGATGGTAATTGTTCGACCCGGTAACCCCTACCATGGCATTCCCCTCTGTGAGCCAGTTGATGGTGACGTTGTTTGTACCCTGTCCCGCGGTGATATTCCCGTTACCGGAAGGGGTGATGGTCCAGGTGAAGGTGCAGGCCGGGTCGGCCGGGGTTTGATATGGGTATGTTGCCGTCGAACAGATCACCCCCGGCGTTGCCGTGATGGTGGAAACAGGGATGGGGGTCACGACGACAGGTTGTTGGGCCGGGGCAGCCACGGAGCACCCGTTGTTGTCGGCATAGCTCACATTTACCTGGTGGTTCCCGGGGATATTCCACTGCACCAGGATGCTGTTGGTGGCTCCACCCGAGAGGATGGTCCCGGCAAAGGGCGGGGTGATGGTCCATACGTACCCGTTCATCAGTGGCTGGGTCGTGTAAATACTCTGTGGCGTATTCATGCAAATTACAGAAGCGCCTGTGACCGAAGGAACCGGCAGGGGAACTACCTGCACAGGAAGGATGAAGGGGGCAACGGCTGTGCATTGTGTCGACGGGTCGGTGTAGTTGATACTGATACTCTGTGAACCTAAGGTAGTCCATGTGACCGTGGCGGTTGCACTGGTAGCGCCTCCGCCCGCAGAAAACGACCCTCCGGAGATGGCCCACACGTAGTTCGTCATCCCGGCCTGCGTTGCATAAATGTTCCCCGGAACTGTCTGGCATGCAAGAATTTCACCCGAAGTAAAGGTGGGGACAGAAAGCGGATTGACTATGACATTGAAGACTGTCGGCGCCAGTGCTGTGCAAAGTGTAACAGGGTCGGTATAGACCACGCTTACCGACTGGCTCCCGGTTGAGGTCCAGGTTATGGTGCAGGTCGGGTTGGCGGCGCCTCCGCCTGCAGAAATTGACCCCCCGGTTACATTCCAACCATAGTTCAGCTTGCCCGCCTGGGTCGAATAGATGTGGGAGGGGGTATTCAGGCATACAGCAGTACTTCCCGTTATAACCGGGACCGGCGTATCCTTGACGGTGACATTCACCACCCTTGGGATCGTGGAGGTACACCCGGTGACCGGGTTTGTGAATATTATTCCGACACTCTGGCTTCCCGTGCCATTCCAGGTAATGGTTACACTGTCGGCTCCTGCATCGCCGCCCGAGGTAACCAGCCCGCCGGCCGAAACGCTCCAGTTGTAGGCCGTCATGCCGGGTTCCGTATGATAGGTGGCCCCCGTTGTCCCTTTGCAGAGCGATGCCGGGCCGGTAAGGGTAGGGGTGACATGTACCAGCGCCGAATCATAATGAACTACCCCGAGGCAGGTATTGATGACCGCGTAAACCCATGTATTCACTGTCGGGCTGAAGGTCACGGTATCGCCGTAACCCAGCACAGGCCCGGCAGAGGATCCGCTGTGCCATGATACCCCGTCGGGAACAAAGCGCATGCTCTCCTGGTCAGCGGTCCAGCTGGTGTTGTTCCGGTTCGTTCCGCCTACGGTGGCGGTGAATGCAATTGTCCCGTTGTTGTTATGAACACCCTGGGTAGCCTTGTTCGACTGCCATGTACAGCTTGGTTTCACCTGGAGGTGGTTTTCGATAACACCTCCCTGCTCCTTCAATACGATCTGGAAACTGCCTTTTATACTGGTACATCCGAACATCGGGCAGTTTTTCCAGTATACCACGAGTTCCCGGTCGGGAGCCGTTCCGACGGTATAATAATAGATATTGTTGATGGCCGAAAGGTTGGGCAGCCAGTCCTGCCAGGGGGCGAAAATACAGTCCTTGGGGGAGGCCGAATCCGCTGCATTGTCAGGAATGACACGGGCAATATAGGTGTTCCATGGGTTGGCACCGGGTGAGCGGAATCCGATCCACCCGTTTGACCCGACAAAAAACCGGGTGTACAGCTGACTGAAAAAACAAAAGCTGAACCCGATGTCATAGGGTCCTCCCCAGCAGTCATCCTTGCCGCCGTTGGTCGAGGTGCAATGAGTCAGGGTAGGGTCGAGCGGGGTGCCGGTAGTGGTATCCAGGGGTGCATAGGGAATCACCTGGAAAGAGTAACTGTCGGTACCATAATCAGTGCTGGTCACCACGGCAATGAGGGTGGCGGAGTTGCCCAGGCAGGTTGGGTCGGAAAAGGGCTGGATGTTGATCCCGTTTTGTGCCTTGGCCGAAAACCAGCCGGAGAGCAGCAGCAAACACAGAAACAGTGAGAACCCAAAGGAAGGAAAACAGGAAAAGCAGGGTAATCGATGTTTGATCAACATGATTCAGGAAACAGGATTCTCAACTACAAATGTACCATAAAATATGGAGAAGGTCACCGGTTAATGAAAAATCTGATCTGCTCAATTTTGTTTTCAAAGGGCAGCCGGCCATCGATCCAGTGGATCTCCATTCCCTGGCGTTCCATTCGCCTGAACCAGGTCATCTGTCGTTTGGCAAACTGCCTGATGGCGATATTCAGCGAAAAGAACATTTCGGCATGGGTAAGTTTCCCGGTAAGGAAGAGGGTTACATACCTGTATTCCAGCCCGTATTTCATCAGCCGTTCGGGAGCGATACCCTGACGCAGAAGCTCTTCCACTTCGGTGATCATGCCATGTTGAAGCCTGAAATCGAGCCGTTCGGCAATACGGGCCATCTGCATGTCGCGGGGAAAGGCAATCCCGATGATGGTCGAACTGATGACCGGGAAGGGGTTGACCTGACCCGGTGCATCGACCTTGCCAGGCATGGAGCTTTCTTCCGAACGGGCTACCATGATAGCTTTCAGGAGACGTGCCCTGTTTTCAAAGTCGGTGATGTTATGCAGTGTTTTGGCCGACTTCAGCATCTCAGCCAGCTCTTCGTCCGTTTTTCCCTGAAGATCCGATACCAAATCCGCTTCATTCCTGACCTTTTGCAGCCGGTAGCCCTTTAAAACAGCCTCCAGATACATGCCCGACCCGCCGCAGAGGATGGGCAGCCTGTTCCGGTCAACGATGTCATGGTAAACTTTTAGAAAATCCTGCTGGTATTCGAAAATATTGTACTCATAGCCTGGCTCGGCAATGTCGATGAGATGACAGGGTACGGCAACCCCGTCGACAAGATATTCGCCAAGGTCCTTGCCGGTGCCGATATCCATACCCCGGTAAACCTGCCGCGAATCGGCACTGATGACCTCTCCGCCCATTTCAAAGGCCAGCCTGGCTGCCAGTGCAGTCTTGCCAGTTGCCGTCGGGCCTAGGATTGTAATCACAGTAAACAGCGTTTAGTTGAAAAAATTAACCTGAAATGTTGGCTGGCTCACCCGTCGCCACCGGTTTGTCGAGCGTTTCATAAACCGAATTCTGGCTGATATATTCCGGGACAATCTGTTTCATTTTCCTGATGATCTCGAAATTGTTTCGGCCGGGAACCATGGCTGTCAACTCGTCAATATCGTGTGTGACGCCGCTGAGTTCATACTGACGTACCTTGGCCGTGAGTATCAGCGGGTGGTGCGTCGGCAGGGTGTTTTCTTCGACGTTCAGCAACTCCTCATAGAGTTTTTCACCGGGCCGGAGCCCGATGAATTTGATCTGGATATCCTTGTCAGGCACGAGGCCCGAGAGCTGGATCATCTTTTTCGCCAGGTCGAGGATCTTTACCGATTTGCCCATGTCGAAGATGAAAATTTCGCCACCCTCGCCATAGGCTCCGGCCTCCAGCACCAGCTGACAGGCTTCGGGGATGGTCATGAAAAACCGGGTTACTTCGGGATGGGTGATGGTAAGCGGCCCTCCTTTTTCAATCTGGTTGTGAAACAGGGGAATGACCGAGCCGTTTGATCCCAGCACATTCCCAAACCTGGTCGTGATAAAGCGGGTGCCGGCATCGGTGTTCAGCGCCTGGGTATAGATCTCGGCGATGCGTTTGGAAGCCCCCATGACATTGGTGGGGTTGACCGCCTTGTCTGTTGAAATCATGATGAACTTTTTCACGCCGCAGGCGACCGACAGGTCGGCAATGATACGGGTTCCCCTGATATTGGTCAACACGGCTTCCACCGGGTTGTTTTCCATCATGGGTACATGCTTGTAGGCGGCGGCATGAAAAACCAGGTCGGGTTTGAACGTTTCGAAGATCTTCTGCATCCTGTCGCCGTTACAGATGTCGCAGAGGATGAACTCTGTCAGGAATGGCGGGTTGTTCGACAGGGTTTCCAGTTCAAGGTAGTGCAGCGGCGTTTCAGCCTGGTCAACCAGGATCAGCTGCCTCGGGGTAAACCGGCTTAATTGCCTGACGATCTCACTCCCGATGGATCCTGCCGCACCGCTTACCAGGATGGTCTTTCCGGCGATCTCCCGGGTGATCCGCTGCTTGTCGAGTGTGATCTCCTCGCGTTCAAGCAACTCCTCGATCTTGATATTTTTCAGCTGGTTAAAGCTTAACTCTCCGTTGATCCACCGGATCACCGGAGGAACGGTAAGTACCTTGGTGCTGTATTCCAGGCATTTTTCAACCAGCACCTGTTTTTTCAGGGGATCCATCTGAATGATAGCCAGGATGATCTGGGCGATGGCGTGGGTAGCCAGCAGGTCGTCCAGTTTCGCCGGGCTGATGATATCGACACCCTCCAGCTTTTTCCCCTGCTTGCCGGGGTTGTCGTCGATGAAGGCCATCACCCTGTAATCGGTTCCCGCATCGCGGTCGAGCGCCCGTTTGGCAATGATGCCGGCCTCGCCGGCACCATAAATCGCCACCTTCACCTTTTCCCGGTCGGAATGGTGGAAATCAAGATAAACCAGCTTGACAACCAGGCGAAAGATGAGCATCCCGAAGGAGGAGGCAAGGAAATCGATGATGATCACCGAGAAGGGAATAAAGAAAAAGTGGCCAATGAAAAAATAGGTTACCATGTTGGTAAGGGCGAAGATGACGCTGCCGGCCATGACCGTGCCGAAAACGCGCAGGGCGTCGCCGGTGCTGGTGTACCGGATGATGCCCGCATATGAGCGGGCTGCCATGAAGGTGATGCTTCTGACCAGGACCATGTACAGCAGTATCCCCGGGAGGGGCTTTAACTCGGAAGAGGGAATGGCAAAGTTGAATCGCAGGAGATAGGCGAGGATAACGGCCGACAGGATAATCAAAATGTCGATTAAAAATATCAGCCAGCGGGGTGTGTTTTCCCTTGTTAAAATCATCTGTCAAAATTACAGAATATTCTCCTGAACATATGAACATTTGGCGTTAAATATGAACATTCGGCGATTCAACATGCAATTTTTTCTACTTTTGCTGCGTTTTCAGGAAGGTAGTCAGTTTTCTTTTTCTCACCGTGCCAATGTGGGGTGTACTGAACTTTCCGCTTTTTCTTCCGGCCAACAACACAGAAATAATCTTCAAATGAAAAACACAGCATTTACAAAGTTCCACGAAGCCATGGGAGCCAAAATGGTCCCTTTTGCAGGCTACTACATGCCATTGCAGTATGAAGGCGTTATTGCCGAACATGAAACCGTTCGCAAGGGCGTCGGCGTTTTCGACGTATCGCATATGGGCGAATTCTGGGTAAAAGGTCCTCATGCCCTTGATTTTATCCAGTGGGTTACCTCGAACGATGCCTCGAATCTGGTTCCCGGAAAGGTCCAGTATTCCTGTTTTCCAAACGAAACCGGTGGAATTGTTGACGATCTGCTTGTTTACAAGGTCGATGAGCTGACCTACCTGCTGGTGGTCAATGCCGCCAATATCGACAAGGACTGGAGCTGGTGCAACCAGCATAACAAGGCAGGCGCCACCCTGTACAATGCTTCCGGTGAAATTGCCCAGCTGGCCGTGCAGGGCCCCCAGGCATTGAAGGCCATGCAAAAACTTACCGATACGGTGGTGACTGACATGGAATACTACACCTTCAAAAAGCTCACCTTTGCCGGCGTTCCCGGCGTTATCTTCGCCACGACCGGCTATACCGGCTCGGGCGGATGCGAGATATATATGGCCAATGAAGATGCCCCGAAGATATGGGAAGCCGTTTTCGAAGCAGGAAAAGAGTATGGCATCAAGCCCATCGGACTTGCCGCCCGTGACACCCTTCGCCTCGAAATGGGTTACTGCCTCTACGGCAACGACATTAACGACACCACCTCGCCAATCGAGGCGGGATTGGGCTGGATTACCAAATTTACCGACGATAAGGATTTTATCAATAAACCTGCCCTGCTGAAACAAAAGCAGGAGGGTACCGCCCACAGGCTGGTAGGGTTCGAAATGGTTGACAAGGGCATTCCCCGTCATGAGTATGAAATTGTGGATGCTGCCGGAACCCGGATCGGCGAGGTCACTTCCGGCACCATGGGCCCTTCGGTTAAAATCCCGGTAGGAATGGGCTACGTTCCTTCTGCACTTTCGAAAGAGGGAAGTGAAATCCATATCAAGATCAGGGAGAAGATACTCCGGGCAAAAGTGGTGAAATTCCCTTTTTATAAGGGATGATTGTTGGAAAGCAGGAGGCTGGTCGCGGTTGCGGCCTGGATTGGAAAACAGGTTATTGGCTAACCCGGCGCATTGAATGCCTCAAAGTAAATGATTGAAGTAAACTAAAAAAAAATCAACATGTCAGAAATAATGAATAAAGTAAGATCAATACGGTGGCAACAGCTGATGTTCATCCTGCTGATGGCGATGCTGGTTGCCGGAACCGACAGCTGCAAGCCTAGCGGGAAACTCTCAAAAAAAGACCGCAAGGCGCAGATTGAAAGCGCTAAACGTCAACTGGAACCGATCGTAAACGGCACTTCGACGCTTTCGCTCGAAGAGCAGCAGCGCATCGTCAAGGGGATCATCGCCAAAAAATACAATGATCCCACCCTCAATGCCATGATCGAGGATGCCCAGGCACGTCTGAAATCTGCCTTTGCCGAACAGGAAAAGATACGGGCCCAGAAAATCGATGTGGCTAGGGCGGCGTTGTATGACCTGCTGCTTAATAAGGATAACCTGTCGGCCGATGAACTGGAAAGACAGCTGAGCGCTATTAAGTCACAAAACCTGAAGGACAGCCAGATTGATGAACTGATCGCCAAGGTTGAGAAAAAGATCCATGATATGCGCTCCACCGGAGGAGGCACCGCCAGCCTGCCCGTAAAGGCACAGCTCGAGAATGCCTTTGTCTCTATTGCAAATTCAGCAAAATCGGGTAACCTCACCCAGGCCGACAATACCATCACCAAGACGCTGCAGCTATTCTCCTCCGACGATGCCACGGTGCTGATCATCATCAGCAGGGAGGGCTCCATGGTGGATTATGACAAGCCGACCACCATCAGGCGTTACCTCAACTTCCTCAGGGATACCAAGGCAAGCAAGAATGACATCGATGCCATTATGACCGATTCTGATGGCAAAATCAAGGGACTCGATTTAATTAAAAAGTAAAAAAAGTATGAGAAAGATTCTTTCGATCATGATAGGACTTCTCCTGTTTGCAGCGGCAGGCAGGGTGTCGGCACAGGATAACCTCTCCCCCCAGCGTAAACAGGCTATCGACAGCCTGGCACTGGAAAAGGTACGCGATCTGAGCAAGTATATCAGCATTATCGGCGATAAGGCCACCCCCTGGTCTGATGCCCAGCGGGTCATTGAACGCGCCACCGAACTTTTCATGGAAAACAGCGAAATCGGTGTTTCATCCCTTGGAAAACAGGATGCTAGCTACTATAAGGTGCGCGAATATTTCGACAGGCTCATGCAGCTGAATTATGACAAGGTAACCATCGACTGGTACAAAATCCAGTATGTCAGCGACCTCGTCCGCCAGCCCGATGGCACCTATGTCGGGGTGATCACCATCTACCAGCGGTTCCAGGCTTTTGACAAGGAAAAGGGTCTGATCTATGAAGATACCACGAAAAAGGATATCACCGTTTATGTAAAACGCAAGGAGACCCAGATTGGCGGCAGGCTGATCAATTTCTGGGATGTCATGCTCGGTGATATACGTGTTAAAGAAACTTCCAAATAAACTGGTTGAGGTTCTTTTTTCACCGCAATAGGCACATCAGGACACATTAGAATCTCTATTGTGCCCTGTTGTGCCTAATGTGGTAAATAAACTTTCTATTCTTCCCTAAACTAAATGCAACTTAAGACCATGCGCTACTTTTTTTGGATTGGACTGCTGATACTTCCCGTGATCGGTTTTTCACAGGGATCGATAGGTTCTCTTACCGGCGATGAGTCGGTGTTTTACGCTCAGACCAAGCAGGTCAACCAGTTTTTTCTGCGCTTCAACGGCGAAGAGGATGTCAAAGGCAAACGCCTCTACCAGGGTGACCCGGCCTTCCGCGATGTCAAAACGCGGAAAAAATATTTGAATATTCTCTTCGATAATGCCAATCAGAAGATTACTGCCGACACCAAATTCGTCTTTATCGACGAGTCGCTGAACAGGAAAACCCCGGCATTGCTCGACTTCTATTCAAAAGGATGGTTTGCCGAGGTTGCTACCAGTTTTATGTACAAGAAGGAGAAGGTCAATATTATCCTGTACCTCAAGATCGAAAAGCAGCTGAAGGGTTACAAATGGGTGATTTCGAATGTCTATTTCGACAGGTTCAATTCATGGTTTACCCATCTCAACGATACCGTCAACCTTAAGTATTTCATCCATCCCATGAGCCATGAGCTTGATTTCATGAACCTGCACAAGGTCTTTAAGGAACCCGAAACCCTCGATTATTATTTTGAACGGGAATACCAGCCCGATATGACCGGCCTGTTTGTCATGGAGATGAAAAACGGGAACCTTACCTTTGTGTCGGTAAATAACGTTAAATTTCACGTATTCCAGGTGCCAAACTGGTATTTCGAAATATCCTACTTCAACCGCAACGAGGCGAATTCAGGATGGCTGATATCCAATATCCTGCGCCTTAATGACAAGGAAAAAAAGGATTTGTTGCGGCATTACACCCACATTAATTAAATACCCATGAGGAAGATCTTTATCCTTTTTCTGCTGGCTTTTGGTATCGGGATCCTCCCGGTAAATGCACAGAAGAAATCTGCAACTGCAAAAAAGCCCGCGACTGCCACAAAGGCCCCCCAGAAGAAAGGGACGACAACCCAGAAAAATGCAGTGCCGGCCGCCAAGACGGTTACGCCGAACTCCAAAGCCGGCATGATGGAGGCCAGCAAGATCGATACCTTTAAGCGGCAGGTAACTCCCCTGGTGAAGTTCTTTGAGAGCTCGCTTAATTTCCTGGCCGACCCGCGCAACAGCGTGAATGAAAAACAGACCATTCTCTCCAGGAGCTACCTGAAATGGTGCTGGGATGAAAAGGTACAGGTTGAAGACGACCTCGACGAAAACCGCCTGGTCCCGTTGTACAAGGATATCCCGGCCTACCTGAGCGATGTAAGCTTCTTCTTTAAAAGCGCGGTATTCGGCTACTCTGTGCAGGATATCAGCGTGGAGGCCAGCCAGTCGGGACTTACCTATTTCAGGGTAACGGCCAACCGTAACCTGCGGGGGGTGACGATCAATGGCGATTCGGTAAACTCAAACAAGGTGCGCTATATCGAGATGAACTTCGACTCGGTGAAGCAGCAACTCAAGGTCATCAGCGTATATACCACCAAATTGAACGAAAAGGACGACCTTCGCAACTGGTGGAACGGCCTTTCACAAGAATGGAAGGTGCTCCTTTCAAAGGATATGGCACTGGAGGGAACCATGCCGATGTCGCAGATCGACAGCTTTAATGACTCGCTGGCCATGGTTGCCGGAAAGCCCACAGCCATCCTTGGATCGGAGTTTTATAAATTTCTTTCCCAGATCATCCATTCCACATCGGTCGACCTTGCCGGGAACAAAACCATCTCGGCACTGGAACCACTCAATAAACTGTCGAACCTGAAAAGTGTCAGTGTCGCCGGATGCCCGGTCACCGACCTGATGCCGCTGAGAAACCTCAACAAACTCGAGATCCTCGACATCTCCAACACCGGCGTGAAAAATCTGGATCCGCTACGCTACTGCCTCCTGCTCAACCAGCTCAGGATGAAGGGTACGCCCATCAGCGATCTTTCGGTTATTCCCACGTTCCAGGCGCTCACCATCCTGGATATCAGCGGAACCCAGGTAACCACCCTCGATGCCGTACAGGATCTTACCTCCATCAAGGATCTGCGGCTTAACCATACGCGTATCAAGGATCTGGCCCCGGTTTCCGGGCTGACCAACCTTGAAATGCTGAATATCTCTTCAACCCGGGTCGATAACCTGGACCCGCTTAAAGGGCTGACAAACCTGCATATGCTGATCTGTGACAGCACAAGTGTCGGTACGCTTGCCCCGCTCGATAACCTGCACAGCCTTGAACGCGTTTATTGCAACAATTCAGGGGTTACCCAGAAGGAGGCGCTTCACTTTCTCAAGAACCATCCGGAGTCATCGCTGGTTTATGCCACCAAAGAGCTGACAGGCTGGTGGAAGGGGATGTCGCAGGAATGGCAGAACATCTTCCGGTTTTATGCAACCCTCGACAATCCACCTTCGGGCGAACAACTGCATAAGCTGATCCTGCTCGACAGTATCAATATCACCGGGAGAATGACCATCACTTCACTGGAACCCTTGCGGAAACTGATTCTGCTGAGGACCCTCCAGTGCCAGAGCACCGGCATCACCTCTTTTGCCCCGGTTGCAGAATTGAGTGAGCTGAAAACAATCAACGCCTCCAATACGAAAGTTGCCGACCTTCAGCCCCTTGGCGCGCTCGAAGGCATGGAAACCATCAATCTCGACAATACCACGGTAGCCGACCTTAGCCCGCTTTACGGCCTCAAGGAGCTCCGGTTTGTCTTTGCCGACAACACCGGGGTCGTTGCAAAAGAGGCCGACAGGTTTGCTGCGAAAAATCCAGGCTGTATCCTCCTGTTTCAAACCTTCGACAACAAGGAATGGTGGAAGAACCTGAGCCCTGCCTGGAAAGATGTATTCCTGCAGCAGGTCAGCCTTAAGGAGAACCCCGACAATATCCAGCTGCAAAAGATCGCCGGGCTGACAAAAATTGAGATCTCCGAAAACTTCCAGATTACCGACCTCACGCCACTGCTGCACCTCACCCGGATGACTGAGCTTCAGTTTTCGGGCACCTCAGTGTCAAAACTCGACCCGGTATCCCGTATGCCGCAACTCGAGGCGCTGCGCTTTCCCAAGAACCCAGTAAGCGATCTTGGCCCGGTTACAGGCTTGCCGAACCTGAAAGAACTTGATTTTTCAAACACCCAGGTGGAGGAACTCGAACCCATCCAGAATATGATGCGGCTGGAGGTGCTGAAGTTCAGCGGAACCCAGATAAAAAACCTGAAATACCTGCAGAAACTTGTCAATATAAAGGTACTGGAATTCTATAATTCGCGCGTGGGCAATGTGGATGTGCTGGATGGCATGTCAAAACTCGAATCGGTCAAGATGTTCAACACCAAAGTCTCGCAGAAACGGGTTGACAAGCTCAAACTGCTCCATTCCAAATGTGAAATAATTTTCTATTGATCCCATGCCGGAAAACGCCAGGATCCGCCATACCATTGAAGTGTGCTTTACACCGAAACTGTTTTCGGAGATTGCAACGCGGGAGAATTACATCGTCGTACTTGCCGATATTCTCCGGGCTACCACCTCTATCTGCGCCGCTTTTGCCAACGGTGTGAAAAGTATCATCCCGGTGGCAACACTCGATGAGGCCAGGGAGATGAAACGCAAAGGCTTCCTGGTGGCATCGGAACAGGATGGGAAAAAACTCGATTTTGCCGATTTCGGAAATTCTGCCTTTAATTTTTCACGCGAGGCTGTCGGGGGGAAAACCCTGGTTTACTGTACCACCAACGGCACCCGTGCGCTCGATATAGCCCGCAGCGCCGAAAAAATCGCCATTGGCGCTTTTGTCAACCTCGCCGCCCTTACCCAATGGCTGGTGGCTGAAAATAAAAATGTGGTGATCCTCTGTTCCGGGTGGAAGAATAAATTCTGCCTGGAGGATGCCCTCTTTGCCGGAGTGCTGACCCGCAACCTGCTGGATACGCTGAAATTCGAAACAGGCTGCGATTCAGCAGAGGCCTCGCTTGACCTTTGGCAGGCAGCCCGGCCTGACATCCTGGCCTATATTGAAAAGGCGGCGCACCGACACCGCCTGGCAAAACTGGGCCTCGATGATGTAATTCCCTATTCCTTTACCCTCGATGCAACCCGGGTTGTACCGGTATTCGAAGGAACGGAGATACTGAATGTTGTGTAGGTACACCCTGATGGTTTAGAAGATGAAAACCTGCGGGGATTTACTAATGACTATTTTATTAACCTGTTTAATGTCAGCATTCAGACAATATCTTATCACCATGACACAAGGAAGGCACAATGAACACACGTAATTTCATGGTGATCCTGGTGGTTAAATTAAATGATCTGATCATGGGAAGATGCTTCTTGTGAAAAGCCACAAAATATTTGAAGACGATTGAATGACCACAAATTGAATGTTATATAACCCTTAATTATGAACAAAATCAGAACCCTATTGATCATGTCAACCATCATAGCATCCTATACCTGCAACAGCCAGGGAAAAGCTCCTGCTGAAAAAGGAAAAGAAAAATTCAAATACCTGACGGAACAGTTTTCCGACGCGAAGATCCTTCGTTACCAGGTGCCGGGTTTTGAAAACCTGTCGCTGAAACAGAAGGAGTTGGTCTATTACCTGAGCCAGGCGGCGCTTTGCGGCAGGGATATTACCTACGATCAGAACTTCAAGTCAAACCTGCTGATCCGGAAAACCCTGGAGGCTGTTTACCAGGATTATAAGGGAGACCGCAAGAGCGCCGATTTTGAAAAATTCGTCGTGTATCTCAAGCGGGTATGGTTTTGCAACGGTATCCATCACCATTATTCAACCGACAAGTTTTTCCCGGAATTCACGCAGGAATATTTTGTTACGCTCATCAAGGGAACCAATCCTGCGTTACTGCCCCTGGCCAAAGGCCAGAAGTTAACCGGGTTCGTTGCCATGATCTCACCGGTAATCTTCAGCGCCGACATTGCTCCCAAAAGGGTCAGCCTCGACCCGGCATCGGATATGGTGCTGGGTTCTGCCTCCAATTTTTATGAGGGGCTCAACCAGCAGGAGGTAGAGACCTTTTATGATAATATGAAGAAGGATGCCAAAAAGAGCAAAAAAGATACCCTGGTTGCATTTGGCCTTAATTCGAAACTTGTCAAGGAAAACGGAAATATCTTTGAAAAACCTTACAAAGTCGGCGGCCTTTATTCGCCTGCCATCGAACAGATCGTATCATGGCTTGAAAAGGCGCTGACGGTGGCTGAAAACCCCGAACAGCATGATGCCATTGCAAAACTCGTTACATATTACCGATCCGGAAGCCTGGCCGACTGGGATGCCTACAATATTGCCTGGGTTAAGGACCTGCATTCGCTTGTTGACTTCGTCAACGGATTTATTGAAGTTTACGGCGATCCGATGGCAAAAAAGGGCTCGTGGGAATCGATCGTGAATTTCAAGGATGTGGAGGCGACCAAACGTACCGAGGTGCTGAGCAAAAATGCACAGTATTTTGAGGATCATTCGCCCGTAGCGCCTGAATTTAAGAAAAAGGAGGTTAAAGGGGTCACGGCCAAGGTGATCATCGTTGCCCAGCTTGGCGGCGAAAGCGACCCGACGACACCCATTGGGATCAACCTGCCGAATGCCAACTGGATCCGCAAGGAGTACGGTTCAAAATCAGTGACCATGGACAACATCACCTATTCTTACGACCAGGCAGCGCTTGGCAATGGCTTTATGGAGGAATTTGCCTGGTCAAAAGAGGAGATTGAACGCTCGAAACAACATGGTCATCTTGCCGGCAACCTCACCACCGACCTGCATGAGTGCCTTGGACATGGTTCGGGCCAGCTGAAAAAGGGAGTCAGCGCCGATTCCCTGAAAAACTACCATTCCACCATCGAAGAGGCCCGCGCCGACCTGTTTGCCCTTTACTATATCAAGGATGAGGCTCTGGTGAAATTCGGTCTGGTCCCCGACGACGGGGTTGCCAAAGCAGAATATGACAGCTATATCCGCAACGGCCTGATGACCCAGCTTGTCAGGATCCACCCGGGGAAAACCATCGAGGAGGCCCATATGCGCGACCGCTCGCTGATTGCTCATTGGGTGTATGAAAAGGGGATGGATAAAAAAATCATCGAGAAGGTTACCCGCGACGGTAAAACCTACTTCAGGATCAACGATTACGACGGGCTTCGCAACGAATTCGGCGAATTGCTGAAGATCATCCAGCGCATTACCTCCGAGGGTGATTATAATGCAGCCAAATCGATGGTTGAGGCCTATGGCGTAAAGGTTGACCAGGCGCTGCATAAAGAGGTGCTCGAACGTTATGCCCGTTTGAAAATCGCTCCCTATGCAGGATTCATCAATCCCGAATATAAACTGGTGATGAAGGGAGGAGCCATTACAGATGTTAAAATTTCCTACCCGGATGACTTTGCCGCCCAGATGATGTCCTATTCGAAACATTTCTCATTTTTGCCGGCGCACTAATTGTCAGACCATATTCCGAAAGATAAATTTGTTATCCATTTTTAATTGGGAAATATCGCATTCTTAACCACAACGGCACAATGATTTACATGACGTTACCATGGTCGTTTGTGTCGTTGTGTCGTTGTGGTTACATGCTGATTTAGTTATAAAAATCTCCAGACTGGTTGAAACCATGATGGTTGAACCGGTCATTTCAGATTGCCGGCCGGCAAGTACGCTAAACCTATGAATCAACGCTATCTTATCATCCTGCTCCTCCTCCTGGCCCCTGTGTTTTTCGCCAGCGGACAACATACGTATCCCCGTGACTATTTCCGCTCGCCCATCACCTTCCCGATCACCCTGGCAGGTTCGTTTGGCGAGATCAGGAGGAATCATTTCCATTCCGGCATCGACATCCGCACCGAAGGGGTACAGGGCAAACCTGTCTATGCCATTGCCGACGGGTATGTTTCGAGGGTGAATGTGTCACCGGGAGGTTTTGGCAAGGCGCTGTATATCACCCATCCCAACGGCTTCCTGTCACTGTACGGGCATTTGAACCGGTATGCGGGTGCCATCGCCGCCTATGTCAAGGCGCAGCAATACAAGCAGGAGTCGTTTGCCATCGACCTCGAAGTGCCTCAGGGTGCCCTGAAGGTAAAAAAAGGCGACCTGATTGCCTATTCAGGGAATTCGGGAGCCTCGGGCGGTCCCCATCTTCATTTTGAGATCCGCGATGCCCGTACACAGGAGATCATAGATCCCCTGGATTTCGGTTTTATGAACCCCTCCGGGGTCTCCCCCGATATCAACTGGCTGAAGGTCTGTCCCTATGATGAAAATGCACTGGTGAACAACAATACCAACCCGGCCCTGATCCAGGTTGCCGGGGCGGGTGTCATCCACAACCTTAAACTGGCCGACACGATCAGGGTTTCGGGGAATGTCATTTTTGGCATCGAAACCTTTGCCATTGCACTGGGTGGCATGAAGACCGGGGTGCATAATATCACCCTCTCGGTCGACGGGATCATTGTCTTCTCCCAGAATATCGACCGCTTTGCCTTTGCCGAAACCCGGTATGTCAACAGCCTGATGGATTATCCCTGCTTCCTGAAAACAGGAAAAAAGATACAGCGCTCCTATGTCGCGCCCAACAACAAACTCAGTGTCTATTCCGATCTGAAAAACCGCGGCATTGTGAACTTTACCGATTCGAAAAAACACAGGATCCGGTATGTGGTTAAAGATGCCTTTGGAAAGTCGTCGGAACTAAGTTTCTGGGTCGTCAGCCACCCGCCGGCCTTCAGGCAGGTACACCCAAAACCCGGATCGGCGAACCTGAAGCTTATGTCGTACAAAACCGACAACCAGTTTGAGCAGACCGGAGTCAGGCTCGACCTGCCAAAGGAGGCGCTTTACGACGACCTTGCCTTTGAATATTCAGTATCGGCTCCTGTGAGGGGTTCCTGTGCGGGGGTACATCATCTTCATAACGAATACACACCGGTTCACAGCTTTTGTACTCTTTCCATAAAAACAGACAACCTGCCTAAAAATCTCACCACCAAGGCAGTCATTGTTTCCGTTGGTACGGGGAATTCATTTTCCAGCCATGGCGGCACCTGGGAAAATGGGTGGATAACCACGAAAATAAGAGATTTCGGCGATTATACTGTCACGGTCGACACCGAGCCGCCGGTCATCAGGCCTGTGAATATCACCCCAAACAAGAATATTAAAAAACAATCCTCACTCCTGGTCAAGATCAGCGATAACCTCTCCGGCATCAAATCGTACCGGGGTACCCTCAACGGGAAGTGGATCCTGATGGATTTCGATGAGAAGAACCACCTGCTTACCTACCTTTTCGACGAAATGATGAAGCCCGGGAAAAACACCTTTGTCCTCAGGGTTACCGATGCCGTTGGAAATTCGGCCCATTATGAAGCCGTTTTGATCCGGTAAATATTTTTTTATCTTTGTATGATGCAAGAGACCATTCTTATCCTGGATTTTGGCTCCCAGTACACCCAGCTCATCGCGCGCCGGGTCAGGGAACTCAATGTTTATTGTGAAATTCATCCCTTCAGCAAATTTCCGCGACCCGATAAAAATATCAAAGGGGTGATCCTCTCGGGCAGCCCCTTTTCGGTTCGCGACGAAAATGCCCCCTTCCCCGACCTCACCCATATCAGGCCGGAACTTCCCTTGCTGGGAGTGTGCTATGGCGCCCAGTTCCTGGCACAGACCTCGGGAGGCATGGTTGCCCCTTCTAAAATCAGGGAGTATGGCCGGGCGAACCTCTCCTTTATCGACCCCGCCAGCGATCTTCTGCAGGGCATGTCGCAGGGAAGCCAGGTGTGGATGTCGCATGCCGATACGATCCTGAATATCCCGGAGGATTTTACCGTCATTGCCAGTACACCCGATGTTCAGTTTGCCGGCTATAAGATCAAGGGTGAACCGACCTATGGCATCCAGTTTCATCCCGAGGTATATCACACCACCGAGGGGCTTACGCTTCTGAAGAATTTCGTGGTGGATATCTGCGGCTGCCACCAGTCGTGGACCCCCGAGTCGTTTGTTGAATCGACCGTTGCCAGCCTGGTGGAAACCCTGGGCGACGACAAGGTGGTGCTTGGGCTTTCGGGCGGTGTCGACTCCTCGGTGGCTGCCATGCTGCTGAACAGGGCCATCGGGAAAAACCTCTACTGCATCTTCGTTGACAACGGACTGCTCCGTAAAAATGAATTTCAGAAGGTTCTTGACCGGTATAAACAACTCGACCTGAATGTTACAGGCGTCGATGCCCGCGACCTGTTCCTCGATGCCCTCCGCGGCGTTGTCGACCCGGAACAAAAGAGGAAGATCATCGGCAAGACCTTTATCGATGTTTTTGATGCCGAGGCCCATAAAATCAGAGATATTAAATGGCTGGCCCAGGGAACCATCTATCCCGATGTCATCGAATCGCATTCGGTCAAGGGACCCTCTGCAACCATCAAATCACACCATAACGTGGGCGGACTGCCGGCTCATATGAAACTGAAGATCGTCGAGCCGCTCAACAGCCTGTTCAAGGACGAAGTCAGAAAAGTTGGCCGTACGCTCGGCCTGGATGCTGAATTTATCGGCCGCCATCCCTTCCCTGGACCAGGCCTTGCCGTAAGGATACTCAGCGACATTGACCGGGAAAAGGTGCGGCTTTTGCAGGATGTCGATGATATCTTCATCTCCGGACTGCGCACCCATAACCTGTATCATGAAGTATGGCAGGCGTTTGCCGTGCTGCTGCCGGTACAAACGGTAGGCGTGATGGGCGATGAACGGACCTATGAGAATGTGGTGGCCCTGCGCGCCGTGACCTCCACCGACGGCATGACCGCCGACTGGGCACACCTGCCCTATGAATTTCTCGCCAGAGTCAGCAACGACATCATCAACAAGGTAAAAGGGGTGAACCGGGTTGTTTATGACATCAGCTCCAAACCCCCGGCCACCATTGAATGGGAATAACCATCCCTGGTTAATGCCACGAGAAGAAAAATCAAAACAGGGAAATTAAAAAAATGTCATATTTTTAAGGAATGAATTTTAGCATCGTCCCATGAGATATCTTCCTGTCGTTTTCGTTTTTATCATTTTCAGCTGTGTTATTTGTAAGGAGGGTGTTGCCCAAACGCCCCAGGAGGTGTTGAAGCAAATGCGCTCCACGGTTACCGAGAAAATTGACGGCAGGGAATATTACATTCATCTGGTAAAACGGGGGCAAACGCTTTATATGATCTCCAAAGCCTATGGTGTTGAGGTGAATACGCTGATCCATGAAAACCCGGAGGTAAAAGAGGGGCTCAAGGCCGACCAGAAGCTCCGTATCCCGGTGGCAGGACAGAAACAGGAGGAGCCGGAGAAACCCGTACAGGTAATTCCTGCAAAGAAAGAGGAGCAGCATGTTGCGCCAGCGACCCTTCCGGAAAAGCCTGTCAGGAAGAAAATGCCGGAATCTGCACCTCATCCTAAAACGGCCAGGCAGGGCAACCTCCCCGCGAAATTACCTGTGGCACAGCCAAAACCGGTTGTTCCTGAACCGGTGATACCGAAAGCTGATTCGGCCATCGTCGTGGAATTGCCCTGCGGCGACGACAACTCCACCAAAAAGGAGCTGTATAAGGTCGCCCTGATGCTGCCGCTTTTCCTTTCGGAAGTTGCCGGCATCGATGCTGACCACCCTGATGCAGAGACGCTCGAATCTAAGAGCTTCGAATTTCTTCCCTTTTATGAAGGTTTCCGCCTGGCGCTTGATTCGCTCGAAAAAAGCGGGCTGAAAATTAAACTCTATGTATTTGATGCCGATAAGGATACTGCCAAAACCAGGCAAATACTGAGAAAACCCGAGATGAAATCGATGAATCTGATCTTCGGGGTTCTCTATCAGCGGAATTTCCAGATCGTTGCCGACTTTGCCAGGAAAAACAAGATCGTACTGGTGAACCCGATCTCGGAAAAAAGCGAACTCGTCAGTGGAAATCCATATGTTTTCAAGGTGTTGCCACCAAAATCGACCCAACTGGACGAACTGGCAGACTATATGAGCAGGAGTTTCAATAAAGGCCAGCTCCTCATTGTGCGCAGCGGCCAGTACAACGACAAGGATGCGCCCGACCGGCTGAAAAAGGCGTGCCAGGAACGCGGGATGAATGCAAAGATTGTGGAGGGGCAGGAGGGGGCCATCGCCGGGCTTTCAAAGGAAAAAGAAAACTACCTGGTGGTGTTTACCGACAATACCCCCTATGCCTTTGACCTGACGCGGCGTCTTTTTGAACTACGCAATGATTACAGCATGATATTGGTAAGTCTTCCTGACTGGTCATCGCTTGAGGGGCTGGAGACAGAATACCTGGCAGCGCTGAAAACCCACATGGTCACCCAGAGTTTTATCGATTACGATGATCCGGCCGTGAAGGTATTTGTACGCAAATACCAGTCTGAATACCATGCCGATCCTGCGTTGCTCTGCTTCCAGGGATTCGATGCAGCATGGTATTTCCTGTCTGCGCTGAAAAGCTACGGGACTGGCTTCCCCCGTTGTATCGATGACCTGAAGATCAAGTCGATGCAAACCCATCTCGATTTCCGCCAGGGAAAGGGCAATGGATTCGAAAACCGGCATTGGATGATTTACAAATATGATAATTTCAGGATGGTGCTGGTCAACTGATCTCAGGCGACACCGGAATGGCAAGCAGCGGGACATTAGCCGCAAACAGGTTTTTCTTGGTGATCTTTTTGGTAAAGAAAAGATGTAAAAGACTGTGTTTGTGAGGCTGGAATACAATCAGGTCGATTTTGTGTTCCGTGACAAAATGATCGACTGCCTTCTGGTTGTCATCTGCAACTTCAATCACCTCAAAGTCAATCAGGTTTGACTTCTCCTCCTTGCCGAATTTAAGTTGCAGGGCCTTCATCCTGACATATTCATCCGACTGTTTTGACTTGGTACTGAAATGTGCGACCTTGATCCTGAAATCAAAGGGGGCAAAGAGTTTGAAAAGGTTATGGATGGTATCCGCATTGCCTTCCGAGAGGTCGGCTGCCAGCATGATGTTTTGAAAACCATGAAAATTCCTGATTTCAGGCACGGTTAAAACCGGCACTTTTGCATTGTCGATGATGTAGGTTGATACCTTTCCCCAAACATTGATGTTGTTCCCCCTGCCCGTTGTTCCCATCACCACGAGGTCGGGATGGTAACCCTTGCAGATCTCGGTGAGTTCGTGCTCGATCTCGCCTCCCGTTACCGTGCTGGAAAATGTTACGTTGCTGATATTTTCCTTTTTTAGCAGGGTATTCATCTTCTCCTCCAGTTCCGCCATGTTGTGCTCTGCATGACGGAAGATCTCCTTCATCAGCTCCTCGTTATAAATTGTACTCATATCGAGGGTGTCGGGAAAACTTGTATCTGCAATGACGATCTGGTCAAAGTAGGTGTGGAACATCCTGATTTCCGCACCGTAAACCTTGGCAAATTCGATGGCATAACGGCATGAAATGTCTGTATGATTTGAAAAATCAACAGGTACAAGAATTTTTTTCATTGAGGCTTTCTTTAATCGTTAAAGGTAGTCGAAACATCAACACAAAGTTAAAATCTCTTTCAGAATTTTGCAATTATTTTGGTTTGAATAGGAGGTCATTAACACCGATTCCCTTTTACTGACAAGGCTTTTGTCAAATTCACGGGAGAAGATTTTCATCACCGAGGTCTTGAATTCTTCAGGAGAAGAGGCAATGGTACACAGGCCGCCAAGGGTAGTACCGGCAACCATTTGCGGGTTGACCAGGCAAAACCGTCCGTTGAAAAGTGCATTCAGGAGTTTTAATTTCAAACCTGTAGGCTGGAAGGTCACCATCACGTTTACCTGGGCTTCGCGGATAAGCTGGTACATCTGGTCGTCGGTAGGGTTGCTGACAATGCGGATGTTGCCGTGGTCCCCGGCCATTTTCAGCAGCCAGCCCGGCGGGTTGAGCCCTGCAATGACCAGTTCGGGAAATGAATCTTCCCAAATCCTGCTGATCATGAATTTTGCGGCGAGGCTGTTTTCTGCAACCGACAAGTTGCCATGGTACAAGGCATAGTTCCCGCGACCCCCGAGGATGTTAACCTCGTCATACCGGTGGAAACTGGGCAGGGTGATAATCCGCTTGCCGGGAAAATGTGCCCTGAGATAATTCGTATCGTCCTGCGATACAGGCAGCATCACGGAGGCATGCGCCAGGGTTTTCTGGAACAATTTCAACCGGGCGCTTTCCGCAAGGAAAAATATTTTTTTTACTGGATTTTTTTCTGCCCTGAAGAGGTGGTAATAATAATGATGCTCGATATTGCTTTCCCTGTAAATTAAAAATCGGCCCTGTAGCCGCGGATCATGCAAAAACCCGCAGGTGTGCAGCCCTTCAAACAACACCGGGTAATCATCCTTCAGCAGGTTGTTGATCAGGTTTTCCGACATCCTGCTGGCTACAATATAGGGGGTGATGCTGAAATTGGCGGCCAGCCCGGCCCTGCGCCGGTAGTATTGTACCGTTTGACAGTATTTTTCAAGCTCAGGCGCGCGGGATCGAAGGTGTTCGTAGCAATGCAGGTGAATGCCAACTCCTGCCGCATGCAGCGCCCTGATCTTGTAATAAACATCGATCACCCCGCCGTAGTTGGCCGGGAAAGGTATGTCGAAGGAGACGATATGGACAGTTGGCAGGGACAATTTTATAAATCAGATAAATGTTTTTCGCAACCGGCGTTGAATACCTGGTTACGACAATAATTTTAACAGTTTAGGCTCCTCGTTTTCCCAGCAAAGCTCTTCGGCAGCCTTCAGCAGGTTGGCCTTATAGATTGCCATTTTTTCGGGATTTCCCAGCATCGAGTCGATCGTGGCAGCCAGCATAGCCGGGTCGTGGTTCTCAATAAATTCTCCGATCCGGTATTCATCAACGATGGCCTTCATCTCGGGAAACGGAGATACCAGCACGGGAACATTGGCCTGGATATAGTCGAGGAACTTATTGGGCAGGCAGAAATGATAGTTAATGCTGACATCCTTCTCGATCGACAACCCGAGATCGGCCATCAGCGTGTAGCCTGACAGTTCCTGGAAGGGTACCTGCCCGAGAAACCTGACCTTTTCGGTAAGACCGGCTTCGCGCGTGAGACTGTTTAATTTTGCAGTGATATCTCCCACACCGGCAATCACCAAAACGGCATCCGTTACCAGATATTTCATAGCCAGGATGGCCTCCTCCAGGCCGCGGTCAACATTCACAGCACCCTGGTAAAGGATGATCTTCTGTCCGTCCCTGATATTCAGCGATGCCTTGTCGCCCGGTCCCGACAGCGGCTTCCGGAAGGGAACATTCCTTATTACCTCAATCAGGTTCCCGTATTCAGCGGAATAGAGTGCTGCCACCGAGTTGTTCACGGCAACGACACAGCTGAGCTGTGGAAAAAACCGGTCCTCGAGCCATTTCCAGGCCCGGGTGACCGTTTTGCGGCCCACCAGCTCAGGTACGCCACGGAAGTATTCATGGCAGTCGTGGAGGTGCCGGATGGGGCGTTTGCCATCGGTTCCGGAAGATCTCCTGTATCCGAATGGGTGTTTGACACGGCTGGCCAGGCAGTTGGCCGGGAGGGTGTCCAGGTCGTTCGAGACCAGCAGGTCGAAGCGGTGGGTGAGCAGAAAGAAAAAAAGGATCAGGTTGTACTCTGCATAAAAAAGCGGCCCCTTGTCAAATAACAGGCGCATCCGGTGCATCCCGTAGGAACGGGGGACCAATGTCCTGCTCTCTCTAAGCCTCCTTCCCACGAGCAGCACGTTGTAACCCGCCTTCACCAGTGCATGGCATGTGCGGTCCACGCGCTGATCGGTGGTGAGGTCGTTGGTGACGGATACAATGGCTTGTTTAACAGACAGCGGCATGATAATTCATTAACCCGGTGCAGTACATTGCACAGCCGGTACAGAAAGTGCCGGTTTTGTGAGTAACAAAGTTAGTTTTTTTGGCTGAATTATCAGCCAATTCAATTAATTTTGACGTTTTTCGCACCCATGCATCTAGACCAGAAAGTTTCTCTCAAAGCCCTGCATACCTTTGGTATGGAGGTGGAGGCAAAGTATTTCGTCGAGGCAAAGACCCTCGCCGAGGTGCTCACCCTGTTGAATTACCGCCACATGATCCACATGCCGATCCTCTTCCTCGGGGGAGGCAGTAATGTGTTGTTTACCCGTGACTTTTCAGGTATTGTAATCAGGATCAGCTCCAGGGGGATCACCCTGCTGGAGGAGGATGACCATACGGTCAGGGTTACGGCTGAAGCCGGTGAAGAATGGGATTCATTTGTTCAGTACTGTGTGGGCCGAGGCTGGGCGGGAATCGAGAACCTTTCCCTGATCCCGGGAACAGTCGGTGCCGCACCCATCCAGAATATAGGGGCCTACGGTGCAGAAGTGAAGGATGTCGTCGAATCGGTCAGGGTGGTGGAGATCGATTCGGGAAAACAAAAGGTATTTTCCAATGCTGATTGCCGGTTTGGTTATCGCGACAGCATTTTCAAACAGGCGCTGAAGGGCAGGGTGATCATCCTGAATGTCACCTTCAAACTGGCAAAGGTGAGCCCTGCAGGGGCTTACAGTGAGACAGAACGATCGTTGCTGCGCCTTGACTATGGCGATATCAGGGGAGAACTGGCGCGCAGCGGGGTGGTAAACCCATCTATTGGCGATGTCAGAGATGTCGTTTGTTCGATACGCCGCCGGAAACTGCCCGATCCTGCCGAAGCGGGCAATGCAGGCAGTTTCTTTAAAAACCCCGTTGTCCAGGATGGTCTGCTGGCCTCCCTCAGGGAGCGTTTTCCGGGTATGCCCTCATTCCCGTTTGGGTCGGACCTGACGAAGGTGCCTGCCGCCTGGCTGATTGAACAATGTGGCTGGAAGGGATTCCGCAGCGGCGACGCAGGAGTTCACCCGGGACAGCCGCTGGTCCTGGTGAATTACGGCCATGCCGACGGCAGGCAGATTCTCGCGCTTGCGGGCCGGATCATGGATTCGGTTCGGGAAAAATTCGGGATCAGCCTCGAAACAGAAGTAAACGTGATCGACTGACAAACAGTCTATTCGGTTCTCAGGACGCCCACCAGCTCCGATACCGAGCCGATCCGGTGCCTGTTGAGGTAATCTTCGATGCCATCAACAATTTTAACCGAAATCGCCGGGTCGATGAAATTGGCGGTGCCAACCTGGACGGCAGAGGCCCCGGCAATGATAAATTCAATGGCATCGGTGGCATTCATGATGCCTCCCAGCCCCACAACCGGGATGTTTACGGCTTTATGCACCTGCCATACCATGCGCAGGGCAACGGGTTTGATGGCCGGACCCGAAAGTCCTCCCGTGATGGTTGACAGCACCGGGCGGCGTTGTTCGGCATCGATGGCCATTCCCAGCAGGGTGTTGATCAGGGTAATGACATCGGCTCCCCCGTCGGTCACTGCCTTGGCCAGGTCGGTAATGCTGGTGACATTGGGCGACAGCTTCACCATCAGCACCTTTTTATAAACCTTGCGAACCGCTGCCGTTACTTCGGTGGCCATGGCCGGAACGGTGCCAAAGGCCATTCCTCCCAGTTTTACATTGGGGCATGAGATGTTCAGTTCAATGGCCGGAACCTTTTCAAGTTCATTGATCCGTTCGGCAACCTCAACATATTCCTCAACCGTTGAACCTGAAACATTCACAATGATATGGGTGTCGAAATTCATGATCTTGGGATAGATCTCCCTGCAGAAATGATCGATCCCCTTGTTTTGCAGCCCGACAGAGTTGAGCATGCCCGCAGGGGTTTCTGCCATCCGCGGGTAGGCGTTGCCATTCCTGTTCTTGCCGGTCACAGCCTTGACAAAGATTCCTCCCAGCCGGCCAAGGTCGATGAATTCCCTGAATTCGTCACCATATCCGAAGGTCCCGGAAGCTGTGGTGACCGGGTTCTTGAAATGAAGGCCGGCAATATTTATCGAGAGATCAGCCATGGAAAATTACGTGCAAAATTCGTTAATCGTTATTCGACATTCAATATTCACTATCACCTTACCAGGTGATCCTGCCCGCATTAAATACGGGTCCCTCCACGCAAACCCGTTCATTGCCCTTGTCGGTGGGGGTGATACAGCAAAGGCACACGCCAAACCCGCAGGCCATAGTGTTTTCAAGCGACACTTCGCAGTCGGTGTTATGTTCCCGCGCTATTCCGGCAACAGCCTTCATCATGGCAGCAGGACCACAGGAGTAGATCTTTTTGAAACCGGGCAGGCCGGAGCGGAAGACAGAATGGTTGATCACCATCCCCTTTTCACCCTCCGTGCCGTCATCGGTGGTGATCAGCACTTTACCGTATTTTGAATATTCTTCGATTTCCGACACCTCCTCTTTGGTGCGGAAGCCAAGCAGGATGGTGGGGTGGATATGGTTCTGGCTCAGCAGCTGTGCAAAGAACAGCAGGGGCGCAACCCCGGCGCCTCCGCCTACCAGCAGCACCTCTTTGGTGGCGGGTAATGAAAATGAGTTGCCAAGCGGGAAAATGATATTCAGCAGGTCGCCCTCTGTAAGCTCCGAAAGATGCCGTGTTCCTTCCCCCCTGATCTGGATCAGCAGGCGGAAACTGTTCCGGCTGTAATCTACCGAATGGATCGAAAAGGGACGACGAAGAAAGGTGGAGGGAGAGTCCGCAACCAGAACCTGCGCAAACTGCCCGGGAAGGATCAGCGGCAGCGTGTCCGGAGATTGAAGGTCAAGAATGAAATGACGCTGGTTGAGACGGATTGAATGAACAACCTGAAGATCCCGGACTACCTTTTTTATCTCCATGGAGTTACCTGGTTAAATGTCCCTTGCCAAAATTGTGATGGATGAATTTCCTTTATTCCGGGTTGCCTGGAACTACTATTCTCCGGCGGGTTCCGTTTTTTCAGATTCCTCAGCGGGTTGGGCAGGGGTCTCTTCAGCAGCGGCTTCGGGTGTCTCTTCCGAAAAATCAAGGAGCTGTTTTTCAACCAGTACATTATACCATGCAATCATCTTTTTGATGTCGGAGACATAAACCCGATCCTGGTCAAAATCGGGGATCATCTCCAGGAAAAACTTCTTCAGGGTGTTGTTGTCCGATTTGGAATCAATGGCCTGTTTGCCTTCGAGCTTTGTAAAAAGTGTTTCAAAAACCTTTTTCAGGGAGATGTCATCCCCTGTGGTAAAAACACTGATCTCCTCCAGAGAACTGATCTTCTCATGTCCGAAAGCCGGAAATCGTTTACCGTCGTTCAGCGATTCCACAATGACGGCGTTCTTGGCCTGTGAAACAACTTTAAATAATCCGTTCTTTCCTGCAATCGATAAGATCTTACTTAAATCCATGGTCTGATAGTTTTCTGCAAATATAAAAAAAAAACAACAATTTCGTACGTGTCGCCCGCAGGCCTCAGCCGTTGCTCAATATGCGCCGCGCCTCATCTTATAATTTTGTAATTCCTGTATTCCCCGACCCTCCATCCTGTTTTCTTTTCTATGAAATGCAGGAGGATGGATTTCATCGACCGTTTGATCTTTAATGGATCGGGGTTGAAGACCCAGTCCTGGCCGGCAATGCGCTCTTTCATCACGTGGGGATGGGTTTCCCCGAAAGTGGCCAGGAACCCCATTCCACTGTAATCATATTCCTCTTCTTTGGAGATCTTGCGGTCAATCCAGCTGTCGTCGTGCCAGTAGCGGTTAAAGGAATGCTGCTTGACCTGCTGCATGGCCGGCGGTTTCACCCACCCGTAATGGAAAATGGATGCCGCCACCGGCGCCACATTCAGCTTGTTGCCGTTTTTCCGGAATCCCTGCGCGTCGAGCCAGGATCGGATCTGTTTGTCGTTGCGGATGATCCTTACCTCGCGCCGGTACCATTGCCGTGAATCGCCGGCAAACCGGTAGGAACCCCAGAAGTGGGTGTAGTTGAAAACCAGCCCCTCAATGCGCTGATCGGCTTCGTATTTTTCCATGGCAGCCCTGATGACGGGCAGGAAGCGCTCATGGACCACCTCATCGGCCTGGAGATAAAAGGCCCAGGCGCTGTCGGGCGAAATGGCATCAAAAGCCTTGTCGGTTTCCACCGCCAGCACGCGCCCACCCTGCCGCAGGGAATCATCCCAAACGGTGTCGATGATCCTGATCTTCGGATCGCCGATCGATGCGACGAGATTTCGGGTGTCATCTTCTGAATTGCCAACGGCGACAATGAATTCATCGCAAACCGGCAGGACCGACATGATCGCCTCCACCACAGGGTAGTTGTATTTGATGGCATTGCGGACAAATGTAAAACCGGAGACCTTCATACTTTGAAAATGTCAGATATCATATTATGGTTCTTAAAATTATCAGCACAGTTGAAAAGGTCTGTTTTTGTTTTGAAGGATTTATGAGAATCCTCCTGCCAAAATCAAGGCGTTTTTTAACCACAAAGATTACAATGGTTTAAACAAAGTTCACAATGAATTTCTTAGTGTTCTTTGTGCCTTCATTGTGGCAAGGTGGTTAATATTGCTTCGTTTTCATGAATTCAAACACCCCCTTATTTTGTTGTATTGAAATCGAGCGTATAGCTCTCTTTTAAATAAAACCCGTTGGCATCCATCATCAGGGGTGCCGGGAATATAATGGAGTAATGATGGTTTCTTTCCAGCTTCCATGAAATGATCAATTCATTGTTTTTTTCCGGATTCCACTTCACTGAGATGATTTTCGGATAACAGCGCGTGCCGCAATCTCCGTAACTCATCCCATAAGGCTTTGTAAACATGGGCCGGTCGAAGGTCAGGATAAGTTCTTTGGTTGCCGGATCCACCTCCCTGCTGTTGTTCTTTACTGAAAAGGAGTTGATCCGCGGTCTCTTTTCCTCCGTTTCGCTGAAAACCCTCTCCGGCACCAGTCCGTTCTGCAACTGTATGATTTCAGGCATAAAACTTTCGAAGGTTGGGTATCGGTCACGCGAGGCTTCATAGCGGCTTAGTGCATCGGTGAGCTCCTGGATCCATAGAAACCCAGAGGCCTGCTCAGCCCTGATCAGTTGGTTGATCCTTCCCGGTTTTGCCCCGTGATCTCTGTAATAGGCGATGACACAAGCCCTGACCAGGATTTCATTGATCATGGTCTGGGAATTGCCATAGGCCTGCTTTTCCATATTTTCCTTTACCAGTTCGTAAAACGTGCCCGCCATGGTCTTCAGTTCGGGAAAATATTTGGTCCCGGGCGGGTTGCAATAAGAATGGCAAAATTCGTGTACGATGGTTTCCGAAATTTTGGCATCATACACCGGGAATCCCAGGCTGTCGGTCGCCCATGACCCGATAATAGAATAAAGATTCTCACGGCCGTTGTTAAAACTGACCTTCTGACCGTAATTTTCCCCGCCATTGCTTAGGCTGATCAACAGGTTGAAAGTTCCTGCCGGGCTAAATCCAAAGAATTTCTCATACCACGCCAGGTCAACAGTGTTCACAATTTCGGAAAAGCGTGTTTCAGCAAGGGTGAACAATGCCTTTTTACTTAGAAAAAAGTTATGGAAATCTGACTCCTGATAAAAATGATTTAACAGCATTACAAATTTGTCGCCGGTATCTCCCCATCGCTTGTCAATGCTGCCCTTGCGTATATCCTGGTTAAACCTCACAGTTCCCTGGTCAATATCGAGGTGAACAGCCATCGACATCACAGCATCATATGCGACAAAATGCAATAAGCGGAGTTTCCTGGCAAACCTGACCACAGCGTCGTTCTTATGGGGTTTGAACCAGATGTCAATTGAATCGGAATATCGTCTGATATCCTGGTTCATATATTCTTCAGAGCCGGCCAGCCTGAAAACGATACTCATCAGTTCGGTCCTTTCATCCACAACAGGCTTCAGGACAGGGTTCTGTGACCATCCTGAAGCGGAAGCAATCCCGATAAAAAAAACAAAGAAAATTCCTTTCAACTTATTGTACATCGTTTGTTTGTGATCCGGGTAATTTAGTCAATCCTGGTCTTGTAAAATTCTCGGTTCCTGTAAATATACACCTTGTTGGCCTTGTTTACCGGGTTCATCCGGTGCATGAGCTTGTCGACAAAGCCGGGTTCGATGGTGGTTTCATGGACCAGCAGGGGGAAGCTTTTTTGCGCTGCGGCAATACGGCTCTCCAGGTTCCGGTCGCCAGTAAAGAGGAAAAACTGCGGATGGTAAAACCTGGGTCCTGCCGCCATGACCGTAACACGCTGGAAAATGGTCGTGTCGCCCCTGAGTTTCTCGGGGTACCGGGGCCATTTACCGGTATAAAACAGGGGAGGCATCGGCACATCCCCGTTTTCATCCATCGTGACAATATTAAAAAGGTAGGGGTATTTCGAAAGGTAATACATCGATTCCACCTGGGCTCTTTTCGAATACATGAAGGTGAGCCCTGTGAGCAGCATCAGGTTGACGACCCAGAAGAAGACCCAGCATGCGTGCAGCAATTTCTTTCGCCGGAGCCAGAAGGCCGAGGTCGTCATGTGCCGGTAATAGCTCATCGAGCCAACCATGATGAAAAAGGGAATGAAGGGCAGGATGAACCGTTCCTGCTTGTTGGGAAAGATGGAATGAAAGATAAAGAAGAGCGCTGCCGGGACAAATAACGGGAGGTGCCGTTTCCATCCCCTGATGAAACCATAAAAGAAAAAGAGACTTACCGGTGGCAGCAGAATGCCCCCGACGGTAAGAAAATAGTTATACCACGGCAGGTTGAAGTAGGAGTTCCGGTCGGTTATGTTGACCCGGATGTACCCGACGAATTCGGCAAAGGGATAGCCCCATATCGCCAGGTCGATCACCGTCTGAACGACCAGGAAGGAGCAGAACACCCCTGCTGTGATTCCTGCCGTTTCGCTCCATTTCTTCTGATAAAGCTGGAGCAGTGCCACCCCCGCGGGGAAGAGGATCAGCTGGTAGCGGATATCGGTAGCCAGCCCGAACCAGATGCCCGCCACAAACCAGATGAAAAACGGTCTCCCTGTTCTGCCGGGTTTGATGGTCTGCCAGAAGCCCAGCATGACAAAGGGAATGCAGGTTGACTCGGCAAGGTTTCTCACCCCTGTCCAGGGCATGAAAAAATAGAGGGCCAGCAGGATCCCGGCAAGCCTGGCGGCACGTTTGTCCTCCATCACCTCCACGATCCTGTAACCCAGCCATACGGTGATCAGCGAAAACCCGCCGTGCAGCATCCTGATCAGCAGCATTTTGAGCTGGGGATCGTTGATGTTCATCCATTTCATCAGGGTAAACAGCACATAATGGATGCCGGGGTAGAAGAAATTATGACCGGTAGGCCCGGTGTTGCCTTTGCTGCCCGGCAGCCAGTCGTTGTAGTCGAGGCCGCTGACCCACGATTGCGAGGATTCGATCACCAGGAAGTGATCATCGAGCATCCCCCAGCCTTTTGCGAAAATAGCGGCAAGCAGCCTGAAAAGGATCGCCAGCCCCATGATCAGGATCAGGGGCTTGTCATCCCAGGTGGTAAGGATTGACCGGGCAATCGGGTTGTTTTTGAAAGAAATGGCCATTCGAAGCTGCAATGTTAAAGGGAAGAGGGTTAAACTTCAGCGATGATCCCGGTATAATTTTCGGGTGTGATGGACTTCAATTCTTCCTTCACCTCTTTCGGGATGTCCAGCCCGTCGATGAACCTTAACAGGGTCGTCTGGGTGATGCCATCGTGGCCGCGGGTAAGGGCCTTCAGCGCTTCATAGGGGTCGGGATACCGTTCGCGGCGCAGGATCGTCTGGATCGCCTCCGAGACTACCGCCCAGTTGTCGTCGAGGCTCCTGGCAAGCCTGTCTTCATTCAGGATCAGCTTGTCAAGTCCCTTCAGCAACGACTGGTAGGCAATCACCGAATGGGCCATCGGCACGCCGATGTTGCGGATCACCGTTGAGTCGGTAAGGTCGCGCTGCAGGCGTGACAGCGGGAGTTTGGCCGAGAGGTGCCCGTACAGGGCGTTGGCGATGCCGAGATTTCCTTCAGAATTCTCAAAATCAATGGGATTAACCTTATGTGGCATGGTTGAGGAGCCTGTCTCGGTGGATTTGACCTTCTGCTTGAAATATTCCATCGAGATGTACATCCACAGGTCACGGTCAAGGTCGGTCAGGATGGTGTTGATGCGCTTCAGGTTGTCGAAGAAGGCAGCCATATTGTCGTAGTGCTCGATTTGCGTGGTCGTCTGGCATCGTTCAAGACCCAGGGTTTCATTCACAAAATGGTTGGAAAAGCCAATCCAGTCGATGGCGGGATAGGCGGCATGATGTGCGTTGAAATTCCCGGTAGCCCCGCCGAATTTGGCAGAGATGGGGATGGTCTCCAGCAGGGCCAGCTGCATTCCCAGCCGTTCGGCAAACACATAGAGTTCTTTGCCCACGGTGGTCGGGGAGGCAGGTTGCCCGTGCGTGTGGGCCAGCATGGGTATGTGCAGCCACTCCCTGCTCCTGGCGACGAGGGTCGTATAGATCGTCTCCAGAAGCGGTTCAAGGACCTCCCGGTAACCGTTGCGCATGGCCATCGGGAATGCGGTGTTGTTGATATCCTGCGAAGTAAGACCGAAGTGGATAAACTCCCTGAATTCGCCCAAACCTGCCTTCTCGAATTGTTCCCTGACAAAGTATTCGATAGCCTTTACATCATGGTTGGTCCGTTTTTCAATCTCTTTAACCCGAAGGGCATCGTCTTCGCTGAATTGCTCATAAATATCCCGGATTGCGGGAAACTTTTTCTTATTGACCCCCTCCAGCTGTGGCAGAGGGATTTCACACAAGGCAATGAAATATTCCACCTCCACCAGCAGCCTGTAACGGATGATGGCGCCTTCGGAAAAATAGTCCGACAGGGGTTCGGTGACCATATGATACCGGCCATCGACCGGGGAAACAGCATGCAGGGAAAAATCCATATTGCTAAAAAAATTACAAATTACAAATTCTGGCCGGCCTCCGCCATGGCAAAAATATCGGCCATTCAAAAATAAGATAATTTCACTGACTATAGATGAATTAGCATTCAGTATTATCGTTAAATTTGTGCATTATCAACCCAGAAAAACAAATCGCATGAAAAAAACTGTACTATCTCTTTTGGTTGCCGTGTTGACCTGTGTTACAACCGGTTTATTTGCCCAGGCAAAACATTATGTGATCTTTGAACACTTTACGCAGGCAAGCTGCGCACCGTGTGCCGCACAGAATCCTGCCATGCAGGCTACGCTCAATGCCAATATCGGCAGGGTTCACCAGATCTCGTATCATACCAGCTGGCCTGGTGTCGATCCGATGAATGCCTACAATGCCACCCAGGTCGCCGACCGCGTGACCTATTATGGTGTTACCGGCGTGCCTGATGTTATTGGTCTCGGTAACCAGTACGAAGGCAGTCCCACCGGGGTTACCCAGGCACTGGTCGATAATTTTGCATCCGATCCGGCCCCCATCAGGGTTATTGTGAAGGAGACCTCCAACGGGGTTACCCGTACCGTGAAGGTGAAAGTGTTTACCCTGGATACCATCCCTACGGCCAACTATAAGATCAGGCTTGCCGTTTGTGAAAACTGGGTCCATTATGCCACAGCCCCCGGATCAAACGGGGAAAAAGACTTTTCGGATGTCTTCAGGAAGATGTTGCCCTCCACGGCTGGCGATGCTTTTGTTCCCGCTGCCATCGGCGATTCGGTAACGCTTACCTATACCTATAACCTCGATCTTACCAAGTGGGATACGACCCAGATCTATTCCCTCGCCTTTATCCAGAACGAAACCACCAAGGCGATCATCAACTCGGGTTCATCCATCGACCCTGACTGGGAGCTGGTAGGCATCGACCCCACCTTTAAAAAAGGCGCAACGGGCGACCTGAAGACCTTTCATTACAAGGTGCATAACCTTGGCGCCGCTGCCGAGCTTTTCCGCTTTAAACTTATCTCAAGTCAGCCAACGGGATGGAATTCCGATTTTTCCATCAACGGTACGGTTCATTCCGATTCAGTCGATATCTCTATCCCTGCTAAGTCAACCTATGACCTGGTTGTAGAGGCAAATGTCGGATCGGGAGCAGGGCTCGGCACCTATTCCATCTCCATGAAATCGCTGGTCAACCTCCAGTTTGCCGCAGTGACGCTGAAATCCTTCGTAATGGCGGGCGTTAAGGAACTTGTCATCAATAACGACGGGGGATGGGGCGATGGCAGCGGCCTGTCAACAGCCAGTTTCCAGCAGAAGTATATCGATGCCTTGGTCTATTCGGGCAGCACCGCCTATGCGGTTGTCGACCTGACCACCTACAAAAAGGCCTTTCAGTATGACTGCGTGTCGGATGTCGTTAACTATTTCTTTAACATTGGCTGGTCATTCCCGGCCCTTACCGATGAATCGGTAACCATGTTCAAATCGGAGCTGAATGCCGGCAAACGGTTGCTGGTCTCGGGCCAGGATATCGGTTGGGATACGTGGACTGCAGCCGCCAGTGGCGGTCACGGAACCGACTCCACCAAGGCCTTTTATACCAATTACCTGGGCGCCCATTTTAACAGTGACGGCACCACGGCGAACAACCAGTATATTGCCAATACCACCGATCCTGATTTCGGACAGGTTCCGACCTCGCCACTGACCAATGTTTATGGCGGTTCTAATTTCTTCCCCGATGAAATCAACGCAGTGGGTGTTGGCGCCAATATCTTCTATTACAATACGGCCCAGACTAAAATCGGCGGTGTGAAGGCTGCCAATGGCACCTGGAAAACCGTTTACATGGCCACCAGCCTTGAAATGATGTCGAACGATGCGGCACGCAATGAACTGATCAAGAATGCGCGTATCTGGTTTGGCGGAATCCCCGTCGGCATCGGTACAACGCAGGTTGCAGGGGCTCACCTGGGTCAGAATTTTCCCAATCCGGCCGGCGACCACACTACGATCCTGCTTACGGCCATCGACAGGGATATGATGCTCGAGGTTACCGACCTTGCCGGCAGGACCCTGGTCAGTGTACCGGTACAAGCCAATACAACACAGGTTGATGTTTCCACCACCGGCCTCAGGAACGGGTTCTATCTTTACCGGCTGGTAAGCAGCGGGAGCGTGGTGGAGACGAGGAGAATGGAAATAGCGAAATAGCTATTGGGAAGCGAAATAGCGAAATTTTGCAGATTGGGGATTGTTTGTTATTTTTATAACAAAATTCTCTACTTGATGCTGATCTCAACCTTAATACTCATCTAAAACTACCAATCATGAGAAAACTAAACTTTTTACTGGCCTTCCTGTTGTTCACCTCCGTGATCATGGCCCAACAACAATCTCCTTTCCTTCGCAACGGCATCGTCCCGAAGGCGAACATTCACCCGCCCGTGGCAGGAAACCATCAGACACCGAAATATGGGGGCGGCACAGTATTGCTTGATTTTGAGGGGATCACGGGGTTTTTTAGCCCTGTTGGGGATTATTACAACGGGATAGGAGGACCAAACTATGGCGTTTCTTTTTCACCCGCTACTATTGCTGCCAATGAGGCCATCGGGGCTTTTGTCAATGAGCCTTCTGCGACATCGATCATAGGAAACATAACTGGTCCTAACATCTTGATGAATGTAGCAGGTGGCTTCAATACAAGTTTATCTTTCTATTACGCAACTCATGAAGCAACTTGTCTCGTCAATATTTTTGACGGGCCTGACGGCTCAGGCAACCTCCTGGCTACCTATACAGGAGCCAACAACAATTCAGGCACTTGTGGCGGATATGCTGTTTGCACTTGGACCCCGGTGACAATCCCCTTTGCAGGCACAGCCAGATCAGTTATATTTACTTGTACTGTGGGGAATCTTGCTGTCGATGATATTTCTTTCCATCCTGCCGGTGGACAAGCAGCAGTCCCGACACTCGGGGAGTGGGGGCTCATCCTGCTGGGAGGCATCCTGTTAATGAGTGGTTCGGCGTATATTATGAGGAAAAGAACCAGTGTGACCGCCTGCTGATCAGGTACAGGATAACCTGTTGGAGTAAAAAACCAGGCGCCCACCTTACCGGGATGCGGCGCCTGGTTTTTTATTGTATCCTCATCCCGCTTGTCCACCTGTCCACCTGTTCACTTGTTCACCAGTTCACCTATCCCCTTGTCCGCTATTTCCCCACGTTATTCAGCACCCACCTCGCCATCAACTCCATCGCCGAAGGCGAAATGGTCTCTTCGATGGTTGAGTATTCGGTTGGACTTCCGGTGGTGGCATGCTGGAAAAGGTGGTTCAGGTCGGGGAGTTCCTCTACTGTGTAGTCGACATTTCCCCCGAAGATCATCGCCCTTTCAATTGCCGCCAGGTTTTCCTTTGGTGGCACCTGCAGGTCGAGACTGCCGTTGATGGCTAGCAGCGGACATTTTACCTTTGTAAGATAATCCTGGGGATCGAGGGTGAGAAAGCACCGGAACCAGGGCGAGGTGAGCGTTTTAATCTCCTCACTGATGGCGGCTTCAGATTGTTTGTGGTAGCTGGTGTCGCGGGCATTTTTTTTGTCCGTGGCTGTAATGAGGTCGCGGAGTTTTTTTTCAGCTTTGGCATTGTCGGCGGTTTTCCGGATCACCTTGTACATGTCGGCACTCAGGCTGAGGTTTGATGCGATGGTTTTTTCATCTCCCTTTTCAGCCCTGGCGATCAGTTCCGACTGCAACAGCAGGATCTGCTCCCCCGTGAGTCCGGGACCGGCCATCAGCACCACGAAGGCCAGTTCACGATGGCGCGAAGCCACGATGGGAGCAATGATCCCTCCCTCGCTGTGACCAATGATGCCAATTTTTGTGATATCAATGTCTTTTCTTGTCTGCAGGAAAGAGAGGGCAGCCTCGGCATCGGTGGCGAAACCGAGGGTCGTGGCGGTCTTGAATTCCCCGCCTGAAGCGGCAACCCCGCGGTCGTCGTAACGCAATACGGCAATCCCCTGGCGGGTAAGGTAATCGGAAAGTACCAGGAAGGGCTTATGCCCCAGCAACTCTTCATCGCGGTTCTGGGGGCCCGAGCCTGTTACCAGGATCGCCACGGGAAACGGGCCTCCCTTTTCGGGAAGAGTCAGCGTGCCGGCCAGGTTAAATCCGCCCTCACGGTTGGGGAAAAACACCTCCTCGGTATGATAGGGAAACGGGTGGCGTGGCTCCTGCGGACGATTCAGGGTGACTGGTTTCTCCTGTTTCTCCATGGTAAGCGGGAATGACATGCCTCCCTGTTTCCAGCTCCCGGGGATGGCCAGGCGATCAGGATTCATCCTGCCTGAAAATTTACCTCCGATCTTTTTGGCAGAAACCTGTATCGAATCATCTTTGATCAACACCTTGCTGGTTGGCAGATCCATCGCACCCTGGTCGGGACTGTCGAAAGTTACTGTAACACTGTCCGATGGGCTGAAGGCAACATTCATCACCAGCCGCAGTTCCATTCCCTGTACTTTGAGTTTTCCGGCCCACGATCCCCTGAAATCATGCGTTTTTATCTGTGCCATGGCCATAGCGGGCACGATCAGAACGGCTGCTGCCATCATCCGGCCGGCCAACCCCAGTTTGTTTTTCATAAGGATGAAGATTATCCGCCAAAGGTAACACTTTCACGGTTTCGCCATTTCACTTTACAGCCATTTCTCAGCCACCCTATTTCACCACGGCGCTTTTGAAACTGTTCGACCAGGCGGCAAAGAAACCGATGCCTCCGTTACTGACGTTCCCCTTGATATTGGCCGGTGGTCCCGTGAAAAACGGGATATTGAGCCCGGAGAGGTCGACCTCCTGGATAAAGTTGTAGTATTGCTTGGTGATGCCCGACATCTGCAGGGTGATGGTATCCCCGGGTTTAAGCGCCTCCCACGAATTGTCATTGTTGAGCCGCATCACCGGAACACCGTTCATGTAGCTGCCATTGTAGAACTTGTCGTCTGAAATGGCCTTTTTGTTGATGGTGTCGGTCATCAGTTTGCCATTTTTATAAAGATTGAAAAGATAAAAATTGGCTTCATTACCCGGGTCCTGGGCCCATAATTTGATGATCCAGCGGCCCTTGGGGCGGCTCGCCGTGGTTTCTAAATTGGCGGCAACGGAATCGAGACGGGGAACCGGGGGCAGTTCGGAAGTGGCCTCCGCCGAGGAGATCCCGCCGATGGGGTCATGCAGGGATATATGCAGGGTGTAGGATTTGCCGATCTGGCCGGCAAATCCCGGGTCAGTCTGGTAAATGCCCGAAACACCCGGTTGTGATTCATGAAGGGTGAACATCCTGGCGCCATCGGTCAGCGTAACGGCGGCATTGACGACCCTGGGCAGGGGCGCGTTGGAGAAATAATCGGCCGAAGTGGTGAGTGCAACGGCATAGATTCCGCTGTCCGACGCGACATTGCCATCTACTACCAGCCGCGTATAGGTCGAGTCGAGTTTCAGGTTGACCTTCTCGGTGCAGGCAACCGCAATAACGGCCAACAGGATGATATGGAAAATTTTCCTAGTCATTGTTGAAATGGAAATTAAAGGTGACGGAGGGAATGATCCCGAAAAGGTAGACCTTTTCTGCATAGGTGGTGTTCGGGTTGATGTTGTCCTGGGTAAAGTTGATCGACCAGGTATTATGCCGGTCATAAACGTTGTACACTGAAAAGTTCAGATCCCAGTTGAATTTGCGGTTCTCCTTTTCCTTGCTGTAGAGGGTTACGGCAACATCCAGCCTGTGGTAATCCTGGTAACGGTACTGGTTCCTGTCGGAATAGATCACGCTGATCTTGTTGCCGATTTCTATCCGCCCGATGGGAAAGGTCACCGGGGCGCCGGTAGCGTATACCCAGTTGGCCGAGATGGTCCACCGTTTGCTGATCACATAATTCATCACCACCGAGATGTTGTTGGGCTTGTCGTAGGGGGCAGGGTAGGGGTTGCCGTTATTGATCTCCTGGATCTGGCGGAAGGTGCGCGACCAGGTATAGCTGACCCAGCCGTTGAATTTCGTTTCGTTCAGCCTGACGAGGAACTCAACACCGTAGGAATAGGCCTTGCCGGTGCGAACCTGTCCCTCGAGGGTGTCGTTGAGCAGCAGCTTTGCGAAATCCTTGAAGTCAACCACATGCTGCATCCATTTATAATAGGTTTCCACCGAGGTTTCGATGGTGTTGTGGCGGAAGTTGCGGAAATAGCCGACCGCCACCTGGTCGGCAAGTTGTGGCTTGATGTTGGGACTGGCGGGGAACCAAACGTCGAGCGGCGTTCCGATGGTCGAATTCTGCGCCAGCTGCAGGTACTGGTAGGTCCGCGCATAACTGGCCTTGATCGAATGGCGGCTGTTGAAATCGTACAGCAAGCCGAGCCGCGGTTCAAGTCCGGCATAGGTGTTGTAAAGAATGCCTGATTTGTAAACCGTTGAATCAATTACCGTATGCGACTGGGTATAATGGTAAACTGTTCCGGGACCTGTATTCTGGAACATGGAGAGCCGCAATCCATACTTGGCCGTAAAATGGTCGCCGAATTTTTGCTCGTTGCTGGCATAGATTCCGGTTTCAAAGCCGTAATTGTTGGGGACCTTCACCGACTTTAATACCGACTGATCCCCGGTTCCCTTTGCCTCGCCGGGACTGAACATATGATAGATCTCCGAAAACCCGAAGCGGATCGTGTTGCGGGTGTTCAGGTAATAGCTGAAGTCACCCTTGGCCCCCAGGTCGCGGAGGTAGGAGGTCCAGTCAAATGAATTGGTATTCCCGGTTGGCGTGCTCAGATTATACAGGTAGTTGCTGTAGATGAACGAGAAATTGGAAAAGAGCTGGCGGGTGAAGAGGTGGTTCCACCGCAGGGTGGCTGTTTCGTTGCCCCACTGCATCTGGGCAAATCCGTTTTTAAATACATCGCGCCCGAAATATCCCGACAGGAAGATCTGGTTGTTGTCGTTGATCTTGTAATTGATCTTGGCATTCAGGTCGTAGAAATAGAGTTTGTCGTTATGGAGCGACGCATTTGAGGAGAGGGGCAGGAACAGGTCGGCATAGGTACGGCGCCCGGAGATGACAAACGAGCACCGCTCCTTCAGGATAGGGCCTTCGACCGTCAGCCGGCTGGAGATCAGGCCGATTCCTCCGTTTACCTCGATCTTCTTCGAATTCCCTTCGTTCATCCTTACATCAAGAACCGATGACAACCGGCCCCCGTAATTCGCAGGGATATCGCCCTTGTATAGTTTCACATCCTTGATGGCATCATTGTTGAATACCGAGAAAAATCCCATCAGGTGAGAGGCGTTGTACACGGTGGCCTCATCAAGCAGGATCAGGTTCTGGTCCGAAGCGCCGCCCCTGACGCTGAAGCCGCTTGATCCCTCTCCGACCGACTGCACGCCAGGAAGCATCTGGATGGCCTTGATCACATCCACCTCGCCGAACAGGGCGGGAATGCGCTGGATGGTCTTGATATCCATCCTGAAGGTGCTCATTTCGGGCTTCACCACGTTTTTGTCATTCTTTTCACTGGTGATCTCCACCTCCTTTAAATTGCGAAGCAGCGCCTCCAGCTCCAGGCTGATGCGCACATCCTTTTTTACCGTCAGGTCCACTTTTTTTTCAATGGTCTGGTACCCTACGTAAGAGTACACCAGGGAGTAGGTGCCCGGGTTCAGGGTCAGCGAATAGTTGCCGTAAACATCTGAAACAGCGCCTGTTTTCAGCTCCCTGACAAATACGGTGGCTCCCACCAGCGCCTCTCCGCTGCGCTTGTCGGTAAGCCTGCCACTGACCGATGCCCGGGCAGGACCTTCATCTGGTCCGCCCGATACCGACAGGGTCGATAGGAACAGGATACAGGTAAAAAACAGGAGGAGGGGGGATTTCATGGATGAAATTGATTTTATTATATGATTACTCACAATTGTACCAGTAAGGAAAAACAGCAGCAATAACGACTCGTTCAAAAAGATCAAAACTGTTTCTCCTGTTTAATTTATACATAAATTCATCAATATAATTTTGCAA
>Ga0118677_10000206_pt1 | contig 123030 bp, 87 predicted proteins | sample AliMusrvi5mmetaG_FD_86154 | JGI IMG/M metagenome (GOLD analysis project Ga0118677, IMG submission 86154) | reverse complement strand
GAAGATCTGAAGAATAACTTACAACAGGTGGGTAATGAAGGACAATGGTTCGATTGGATTGACCGATTCGGGGACGATATCAGGACGAAACAGGATATCCCTGACATACAGAAACGGGATGTCCTAAAATCATTACTGAACAGAATAGTCGTGGACTATGACCATCATATGAAGGTACATCAGTTAACCATTCATTTTAAAATTCCTGTAATTATTGGGGATGAAGGGTCGTCGCAGACGACCCGATTGAAAATTGTTCCGCCGACGCACGGTCGTAAACCAAAAAATCAGACAAACCTCATTTCAAACTACTCCACGGTTACCGACTTGGCCAGGTTGCGCGGCTGGTCCACATTGCAGTTGCGCATCACGGCGATGTGGTAACTGAGCAACTGGAGCGGTACAGTTGCGAGGAGGGGGATGAACATCTCCTCGGTGTCGGGGATCTCGATGTAATGATCGGCCAGTTTCTTCACCGATTCGTCGCCCTCGGTGATGATGGCGATGATCTTTCCCTTGCGGGCCTTTACCTCTTCGATGTTCGTGATCACCTTTTCATAAATGCCGCGGCGCGTGGCGATGAAGACCACCGGCATGTGCTCGTCGATGAGGGCGATGGGGCCGTGTTTCATTTCGGCGGCCGGGTATCCTTCGGCATGGATGTAGGAGATCTCCTTCAGTTTTAGGGCTCCCTCGAGGGCCACCGGGAAGTTGTACCCGCGGCCGAGGTAGAGTGAATTCTTCACATCCTTGTAAATGTTCGCGATCTCCCGGATCTTTTCATTGAGTTTTAGGATTCTTTCAACCTTGGCGGGGATGGAATCGAGCTCGAGCAGGAGTTTTTGTATGTGTGAATGGGTAAGGGTTCCCTTTTTTCCGGCAATGAGGAGCCCCAGGAGGGAGAGTACGGCCACCTGCGCGGTAAATGCCTTGGTGGAGGCGACCCCGATCTCGGGACCGGCATGGGTGTAGATGCCGGCGTGGGTGGCCCGGGCGATGGAGGACCCTACCACGTTGCAGATCCCCAGTACGGTGGCTCCTTTCGACTTTGCAAGGTCGATGGCCGCAAGGGTGTCGGCGGTTTCGCCCGACTGCGAAATGGCGATCACGATGTCATCCTCGTTGATTATCGGATTCCGGTAACGAAATTCGGAGGAGTATTCAACTTCAACCGGGATGCGGGCACAGTCCTCGATAAGGTATTCGCCTACAAGCCCCGCATGCCATGAAGTGCCGCAGGCGGTGATGATGATGCGCTTGGCATTCATCAGCTTCTGCTCGTAGTCGCTGATGCCTCCCAGGGTGACGATTCCCTGGTCGAGATGGAGCCGGCCGCGCATCGAATCGTAGATGGAGCGGGGCTGCTCGTAGATCTCCTTCAGCATGAAATGGTCGAACCCGCCCTTTTCAATCTCATTCAGGCTCATGGCGAGTTTCTGGATATAGGGGGTGTGATTTTGGTTCCTGATAGTTTTGATCTTCAGTGGCTTATCACGTTCGATGATGGCAATCTCCTCGTCGTTCATATAAACCACGTTGTCGGTGTACTCGATGAGGGGGGTGGCATCGGAGGCGACGAAAAACTCCCCCTTCCCGATGCCGATCACCATCGGGCTGCCCTTGCGTGCAGCGATGATCTTATCGGGAAAATCCTTGGCCAGGATCACGATGGCATAGGCCCCGATCACCTGGTTGAGGGCGATCCGCACGGCCTCCTCGATGGGAACCTGCTCGTTGGTCATGATATCCTCGATGAGGTGCACCAGCACCTCGGTATCGGTCTCGCTGGTAAAGGAATAGCCGCGGTTTTTAAGTTCGCTCCGCAGCACCGAGTAGTTTTCGATGATCCCGTTGTGGATCAGGGCGATGGTCTTGTTCTGCGAAAAATGGGGGTGGGCGTTGATGGTGTTTGGTTCGCCGTGCGTAGCCCAGCGGGTGTGCGCCATCCCGACGGTGCCGGAAATGTCCTCCCCCTGCGCGAAAGTTTCAAGATCGGCAACCCGGCCCTTGCATTTGAAGATCCGGATGTCATCGTTCAGCAGGCATACCCCCGCGCTGTCATAACCACGGTACTCAAGCCGGTGAAGCCCCTTGATGAGGATAGGATATGCTTCACGCGGTCCGATATAGGCAACAATTCCACACATATGATACTTATTAATGAACTGCTAATTGTTGATACCCGGTTTTTCTTCCGTTCCGGGTCGTGCAATGAAATAAAAGACACATTCGAACAGCAACAGGCGTTAGTGGAGTATGGTGTAGGTGACCTTGAGGCGGAAGCGGCTGGCATGATCGCCGGGAAGCAATGGTTTGGGCCCCTTGAGCATGATCCGGTTTGCCGAAAGCGAACTCGTGATCGGGCTGTTGACCATGAGATACAGGTCGAATTTGTTTGAATAGGTGTTTAAAAGAATCTTCTGCATATGCTGCGTGAGCCGGAAATAGTAGGTCCTGCTGGTCCTGTCATATGTTCCGCCGAAATAGCCCGAACCTTCGTTCTCGTCGGCCAGGTGACCGATGCGGCCGATACTGTCCTGCCGCAGCAGGAGCAGGGAGGAGGGCGGTTTGTAGGTGGTATCCGTTTCAACGTTTTGCATTTCCAGGATGGCTGAATTGATCGAGATGGCCTTGCCCTTCCCGAAGTATTTCAGGTAGGGGAATTTAACCTTCACCTTGACCCCGCCCATCCCCTGGAGGAACAGATGCCGGTCACCCTGAACTGAATCATGGCCCAGGATCTGCTGTTTCAGCTCCTGGCTTGCATCAATGTACCCGTTGTGATCAATATGAAGGAAGCGGGCACTGCTTTCGCTGATCACGATGTCGTAATGCAGCGAATCATCCGATGCCAGATCGCCGTTGTGGTAATATGCCACCACCTTCGACTGGCCGTTCGTGATGGAATAGTTGATGAGGGCACCGTTCCCGTTCACCGGGGTGGCCTGCACGTAAAGGCCTTTGATGTAATTGATAAAGGCGGTATTGGTGGCCAGGCTGGTTGCAGGGGCGTAGAGGATCTTGTTCCCAAGGTAGTTGGTGAGCTTGCCCAGGTTGACCCGGAGGTGGGGTGCCACCTTGGTGCCTCCGACCGAGACACTGTCGGAAAGCTTCGGAATATAATCCTGGTCGGCCAGCAGGGTGGGGTAGGTGTTCAGGTGGTGCCCCGAATAGTGGACGCTGTCGTATGGAAAGGACTGGCTGATCTCGTAAACCTTCAAATTCTGCTTCGTCAGGGTGTCGCCTGCATGGCCGTTATAAAACAGCATGAGCACGATTGAGTCGAGGACAGGATGTTTCCCGAAATCGACCCCTTCGGATGACAAAAGGAGCTGCGCGTAAAAACTGGTGGTGATCTTCCCGAAAACAGGGTCCATCATCGATCCCAGCACCAGCGACCCGGATTTGTCGGACCGCACGGAATCCTGCAATACCGAAAAAGCCTCTACAGTGCAGGTATCTGTCGTTTTTACATTGAGGGTGTCGGTGGCAGGCAGAAGTGCCTTCCCGATCTGGTAGGGGTCCTTTTGACAGGAAAATGCGGCCAGGATGAGCAGGATGGCTGTCAGCAGAGTAGCCGGAAGTTGGATCTGGTTGGAGTTCAATCGCGTCGTATTTGTTTGCGTTATTCCACAGTTGCATGATCGTTGACGATCACCTCTTCGTAAAAATCATTGTAGGCATCCACGTACCGGTCCATGGGCTGATATTCAAGGTATGGCTTTTCACTTTCCTTGAGGTAGCTGACCAGTTCGGGGTTGATCTTCGGTGACCCGAGGATTACGCCGTCGGAGAAATCGATTGCAGCCTTGATGACACTAACGTAATTTGCATTCTTATAGTGTTTGAGATCCTTGGAATTGATCCCTTCAAGTTTGATTTTATTTGCAAAGTCCTTGTGCATGGGCTCTTCAAAATCATCGTCATAAATGGAATAGATGACTTTGGTATCGCTGAACAGGGGGTTGTCGCAATAGGCTTTTTTAATGTAAATCGGCACCAGGCTTGTGATCCAGCCGTGGCAGTGCACGACATCGGGGCCCCATCCAAGTTTTTTCACGGTTTCGAGAACCCCGCGGGAGAAAAAGATGGCCCGTTCATCATTGTCTGCGAAAAATTTATTGTTTTTGTCGTGAAGCGTGTATTTACGCTGAAAATAATCTTCGTTATCGATAAAGTAGATCTGCATGCGGGCCTGTTGAATAGAGGCCACTTTGATGATCAGCGGGTGATCGGTGTCGTCAATGATCAGGTTCATCCCCGAAAGACGGATCACTTCATGAAGCTGGTTCCGGCGTTCGTTGATATTGCCATACCTTGGCATGAATGTGCGGATTTCCCTCCCCTTTTCCTGGATCCCCTGCGGGAGATAACGTCCGATGGTTCCCATCGGGCTTTCTTTCAGATATGGGGTAATCTCCTGCGCAACAAATAAAACTTTCGCTTTTTCCATGTTTTTCCTCTCCGTTTAGTCCCTATTTGAAAATCTGTTGCAAAGATAGTAAAAATTTTTCGGATTATTTCCAAGTTAAAAACGTAAATCTATGATTCATATTTGATTATATTTTTTTATCAGCATTTTAACAAAAAAAACGGTTCCGGGCGTATTACCTTTTGCCACTTAACCCGATAAAGCATAAAAAAAGGAATGCAGAAGGAGGTATATCAAACCGGGTTAAATGACAAAAGAAAACCGGGACCCGGGGGTCGCGGTTTTCGGGGAGCCTGTCTCTTCTTCCTGAATATACAGGGGCAACCGCATGCTGAACGCGGAAGGATCAGCAAAAACCAACAACCAGGAAAAAATTATCAGTTATGAAAAAGATCATCGCAGTAACCATGATGAGCTGGATGCTCCTGATGGGAAGCACCTTCGCAAACGAATGTAAACCTGCCATTCCCAACCCCCCGGGGTTCTGGATCAGGCTCGACCTGACCTTTCACCGTCCCAAAACAGAGTGTAAAACAGGGTTTGGAATCTGTGCCGACCTTACCTGCGGGGTCGACAGCCCGGTGCAGTCAACCGACCCTTCACACTGCCTGGTCAAGGCCAGGATCAACGAACGCAACCAGCTCGAGGTGGAGATCGCCGAGGAGGAACTTGCCAAATATGAGCGCGGCGCAACGTTGCCTTTCTTCAAAGGCAAAACCAGCATTACGCTCGAAGAACCCTATACGCTGTCACCAGCCGCCTGCAGGGCCCTGGGATCGTCGGTCCCGCTGACGATCAAAGCCGGGAATTACCCGGTTACCTATGTCAGCCCCGTTTATACGGTTGTATTCCAGCTATGATCGCCGTCGCCCGGGGGCGGATGCACTTCGCAACCCGCCCCCGGGTATTTTCACCCTAAAATCCGGTTCAATATGAAAACAAGGTCCATAAATAGTCTGTCTTTTTACGTAATCCTCCTTTCTTCCCTTGCGATGGTTGCAACATTCGGTTGCAAATCGTATGTAAAATACCGTTACGGCTTTACCGAGCCCTGCGAGGAAACCCCGGAGAGCCTGGCCTCCTTTCTCGAAAAACACAAATTCCCCTTGGGGAACATGTACATATTTGCCGATTCCTCCTCTTATTACGCGATGTTACGAAACCGCGTTTTCAGGAAGAACCTGCTGAGCCATATGTACTTCGACCGGAAGGGGTTGCTGCTGGTACGCGACACCGGTCAATGCCAGTGGTCGGGAGGCGAGGCCCTGACAACCCTGTGTCCCGATTCATCCTTTGTGGTATGGCCAGGTCTGACCCTCTCCGATATCCTGCCTCATATCCTGCCGATGGGGGCAAGTGCGGGGGCGGATAGCCTGAAGCCCGGACCCGACTTCACCGTCGTGGTCACCTGGGCGAAATTCATCGGTGGTTACAACTACCGGCTGTTCAACCTGTCGGATGCGGCCAGGGCAAACAAAAAGTCCAGGATCAGGATGATCTGGCTCAATCTCGACCTGCAGAAAAGCTGGCACGTAACGCCCCGGCAGCGGGTGACCCTCCGGTGACCGGGGGATGCCGGTAACCCGGTCATATAAAACCAACCTGTAATGAATGGAGAGATCATAACATCCGGAAAAAATGGGAGCAAGGGGAAGGGGTGTCATGATTATCTTGACCTGCCTATGGTCGGCTGCCGGTTTCAGCCAGAACTTTCACCGGCTGGATTCCATATTCCTGGTGCCGGTCAGCCGGCTTGCAGGTTCGGGGGCTCTGCCTGTGGCCTGCCGCCTGGTGCAGGAGATGGACTATTCGCTTACCGGTTCGGGCATGGTATGGGTGAACAGGCAACACGATAGGAATGCGGTGGAACTCTCGCTTTTACAGCATGCCCGGTTCCAGTCGCAATTCGACCTGGTCAGAAACCTGAAGATCGTCCATTGCTATGTCAGCGACCTTGGGGTTGAATATTTTTTCGATAGCATCTCCAGGTTCCGTCCTGATGAAAACTCCCTCGAATCGCGCATCGAAATATGCCTCTCCGGGAAATGGAATGTTACCCTCTTTTCGAGGTTGTCGACCCGGCTTTCCAACGACTACGTTTACCAGGCCAGCGTATCGGGCACCCGCTGCAAAGTGCTCAGCACTTCCTTCCTTACTCCCCTGACCTGGACCTTTTCCGCCGGACTTGGCTGGACCCTCCCGCGGTATCTTACCCTCGGGCTCGGACTCTCTTCGGCCAAACTCACCTACGTCAGGAACCGTGCCGTCTATGACCAGCTCCAGGTACCGGTTTTCTGCGGGGTGCCGAAAACAAAAAGCCATATTTTTGAATATGGAGTGAGCATGCACCTGGTGGTCGACCACGACTTTACGGGCGTGATTCACTGGAACTGCGACCTTTTATTGTTTAAAAATTATCAGAAGCCCGTTGACCTGGTCATGACCAGCCTGGTCGGGATCAGGTTCAACAGGTTCCTGAAGGCAAATCTGCGGACCCATCTCTCGTATGATACGGATCTCAGCAGGAAACTGCAGATGGATAACATGATCTCCGCAGGGTTCTGCTTTTCATTGTGACCTGTGAATAAGTTAACAACATCTGCATTTTTGTGTTTGTAAAATAAGTAATTTTGCCGTTCAAAATCTCAACGCGCTATGTTCAAGATCACGAAACATCCAATTCTGGAGATACACGAAAACGAACCGTCAACCTTTGATTTCCAGGGAGAGAAGATCACCGGGGAAAAGGGTTTTACCATTGCGGCCGCCCTTCACCAGGCGGGGCACCCTGTGCACAGCCACAGCCTGACGAACCGCGAACGGAGCCTCGAATGCGGGATCGGAAAATGCGGTGCCTGCGAAATGCTGGTCGACGGCCAGGTGAAAAGGATCTGTATTACGCTGATCGACGGTGTGCACGACGTGCGCGAGGTGCCCCACGATCACGCACCCTACCGGGTTGCAGTTAAAAAAGATATTCCCCTCAATGTTTATAAAACCACCGTGGCCATCATCGGGGCCGGACCTGCCGGGCTGGCGGCCCGTGAGGAACTGAACAACCACAAGGTCGCCAATATTGTCATTGACAACAACGACAAGATCGGCGGGCAGTTCCTCATGCAGACCCACCAGTTCTTCTTTTTTGAAAAAGCCCGGAAGTTTGGCGGGATGAGGGGTTTCGACATTGCGAAGACCCTTGCGGGAGAAAACCATGAGGGTATTTTCCTCAATTCAACGGTATGGGACATCCTCGAAGGAGGGCGGATTGCCGTGAAGAACATCAAAACCGGGGAGATTTATTATGTCGATGCCACCTTCCTGATCGTGGCGACCGGCGCCGTGCCCTTTATGCCGGCATTTGAAAATGACGACCTGCCGGGGGTATTTACTGCAGCGGTCGTGCAAAAGATGATGAACCAGGAACTTACCCTCCTCGGAAAAAACATTCTCACCGTGGGCGCCGGAAACATCGGGTACCTCACTTCGTACCAGCTCATGCAGGCAGGAGCCAGGGTGAAGGCCATCCTCGAGGCGATGCCCCATGAAGGCGGTTTCCCAGTGCAGGCCAACCGCGTCAGGCGGCTGGGGATCCCCATCCTCACCTCGCACATCCTGCTGAAGGCCATCCCGAACGAACATCACGACGGGATCACCGGGGCCGTCGTAGCCGAGTGCCGCGATTTCAAGCCGGTCCCCGGTACCGAAAAGATCATCGACGGCATTGATGCCATCAACATCTGCACCGGCCTGGTGCAGGATGACCAGCTGCTCATCAAAGGCAACGAGATCTTCGGCCGACGGTGTTTCGGCGCCGGCGACGCCATCCGGATAGGTGAAGGTACCAGCGCCGTTCTGCGGGGTCGCCAGGCGGCGTTTGACGTTCTCCAGGAGATCGGCGAACCATACGATTACGACGAATTCCTCTCCCTGTCGAAAGAATATATCGATTCGCAGCAGCACCCCGTCAGGGTCATCCCGGAGGCAGCCCTCCCGACCGGAGAACGCATGAAGGAAAAGGGCTTCGTGCTCATCGACTGCCTGTATGGTTTTGCCTGCAACCCTTGTGCATTCGCATGCCCCCACGGGGCCATCACCAAAACCTCGACCAGCACCGTTCCCGAGATTGATTTCGCGAAATGCATCGGCTGCATGGACTGTGTTTTCCAGTGTCCCGGCCTGGCCATTTTCGGTTATAACCTGAAAAAGGACTGGCTTTTCCTGCCCATCGAATATGAAGTGGAGGAGAAGGCTGAATGTTTCCTGGTCGACAATTACGGGAAGATACTTGGCGAAGGAGTGGTGGAAAAGGTGTTGCGAAAACCGAACAAGACAAACATCGCCCGCATCAGGTCGCTCGGCCTGCACGGTGAGGACCTTGGCAAGGTGAGGGGATTCATCGTGAAACAATCGTATCCGGCCGCCATCACCTTCAAACCTTACACCATGGAGAAGCAGGAGGTTACTTACGTCTGCCATTGCGATGATGTAACCCTCGGTGAAATTGAGGAGACGATTGGCGACCGCAGGTTTATCTCTGTTGACGAGGTTAAGCACACCACCCGGCTCGGGATGGGAGCCTGCCGCGGCAAACGCTGCATCAAACGGCTTAAATCGACCCTCCGCGGTTCGGGAATCTCCATCGTCGGCGAGCCCACTCCACGCGGACCGCTGTCGAACCAGGTCGCTATGGGAGAACTCTACCCCCGGTCGGTCCATGAAAATGTCATCACCAGCCTGAACGGGAGCAAGCCCGTGAAAATAAAGGCCAGGTCGGTCGTCGCCGGCGGCGGCATCGGGGGCAGTGCTCTTTTCAGATACCTGGGCGAAGCCGGGATGGAACCGGTGCTGCTCAATTACGGACGCGGAGCCTCGTGGCGCAACATCGCGGGCGGCCGTCCCAATTTCTCCCTGCCTGAACTTTCGGATATCGCCACCCATAACCACGAAATATTCAAGGCGCTCCAGGATATCCACAACATCGATTACCGCAAAGGCCTTTATGTAACCTTCGCCCACGACGAAGCCATGTACAATGCGCTGGTCGAATCGATGTCGTGGTCAGATGCTTACATGGTAGATCCCCCCGGTTTCAGGAAGGAGATCTCCCCTGCCATCAACCCGAACCTGGGTAATTACCTGGCGGCCCTCATTACCCGCGATTGCTGGCAGGCCACCCCGGGAAGGGTGATCGACCTGATCCGCAGGATGGGGATCGACAAGGGGGGAAAGGTTGAAGAGGATTGCAAACTTATCAACGTAAGTAAAACAGGCAGCCTCTACACCATACTGGTCCAGGACCACGAACACCGGTATGTGGAATACGAAACAGAAATATTCATCAACGCTCTGGGACCTGAAGGGGAAAAATTTGCCAGGCAACTCGACATTGAAACCGGGCTATACCCGGTGAAGCACCAGGCCTTCATCACCCGGCGCCTCCCGATGCTCGGGATCGACGGTGCCCCCCTGCCCATGCTGATCGACAGGCGGCGCTACAAGGGATTCACCGCAGTTTACGGGCAGCAGCTGGCCGAAACCGGGCAGATCATCGGTTGTGCATCGCCGGCCGTCGAACCCATGGAGGCGGGCAAAAACATCAAGGTGAATTCGGGAGATTTCCTTGAAATTTCCTCCGAGATTTTCTCAAACTGGATTCCCGAACTCTCTTCGGTGGGGTTCCAGGCCGTTTGGGCGGGATATTATGTGGAACCCCGGATGATCGTCGATCCTGAACTCGGACTTTTCCTGGGGATGCGCGGACAGGGATTCATGCTGGGACAGTACATTGCGAAAATTTACGTGGACAAACTCCTCGGCAAACCCACCCCTGCCTATTTCGACCGGCTTAAGCTGGGCGGCGACGGCATGCTCGAAAAGGCCTTCAAATAACTTTCGTCATTTCATCATTTCGCTACCTCGCTACCTCGCTACCTGTTTTATCCCCTGATAAACAGTGCCTTTATAATATGCGTTGCCATTTTTGGATTTTCCTTCAACCGGCGCGTTGAATATCCGAACCACTCCTTCCCGAAGGGGACATAGACGCGCATCGCGTGGCCTTTGTCAACGATCGACTGCCTCAGGTCGGGGGTTACCCCGTAGAGCATCTGGAATTCGTATTTCTCCCCGGGAACCTTGTACTTTTCGATGAGTTTCAATGCGCCTTCCACCAGGGGCCTGTCGTGGGTTGCAATACCGGGATACATTCCCCGGCTGAGCATGTATTCAAGGTCTTCGAGATAGTGGTCGTTGATCTCCTGGTACTTTTTATAGGCGATGGCTTCGGGTTCGACATAGATGCCCTTGCAAATCCTGAAATTCAGCGGGACTCCGGCCGTTTGCGACGGTTCCAGGTTCCTGACATCGGACATTGTCCTGCGCATATAAGCCTGCAACACGAGTCCAACGTTTCGCGGGAATTCCTCGTGAAGCCTCCTGAAGAGCGTTAATTCCAGGTCGGTGCACTGGGAATCTTCCATATCGATGCGGACGAAATTTCCGTGTGAAGCCGCCTTCGCAACGATCTCCCTGATGTTCCGGTAGCAGGCCTCCGCATCAATCAGCAACCCGAAGCTGGTGGGTTTCAGCGAATAGTTCCCGTCGATCTTTTCCAGTTCGATCCGGTCGATGATCTCCATGTAGGCCTTTTTATTTTCGGTGGCCTCCTCCAGGCGGGTGATAAACTCTCCAAGCAGGTCGATGGTGATCCTGATTTTCTGGCGGTTCAGGGCATGACAAACCTTTACGGCGTCGTCGATGGTTTCACCGGCAATGTATTTTTTTGAAAAGATCCACACCAGCCTTTTAGGCATAAATGGGAGGAGTTTGGTTATCAATTGGTTGATCATGTTTCTGCGGGTGTTAAATGAAATAACGGTTCGACAAACATACTGAATAATCCGGTTTCCGGGTTAGGGATGTGCAAAGATCCACCCGGCAAAATTTCTTTTTTTTCACCGGGGGGGGGCTCTCCCCAGGGCTGTGATTGCCTGATGACGGGTCGGTTCAGCCATACCCGGCCGGCACGGCGGCTGTAATTTCTGCCTGTGCGAAACGCCGTTATCATCAGGTATTTGGTATTCATCAAATTAATTTTTACTTTTGCAGACTTTTTGAGACGAAAAAATTGAAGCACCCGGAACAATATCAGATTGCATTCAGCGGATTGAAACCAGGTACGTACGCATTCGATTTTAAGGTCGGAAAGGAATTCTTTGAACTGGTTGACGACGCGGAGATAAGGGATGGAGCGGTTTCCGTATCGGTTGCCATGGCAAGGGAAGAACGAATGATGGACCTTCATTTTTCAATCGCCGGAACGGTGAAGGTGGCTTGCGACCGTTGCAATGAACTGATGGAAATCGCGGTAAACGGAACCGAGCGGCTGATCGTCAAGTTAGGCGATCATTACGAAGAGGTGAGCGAGGATATACAGATCATACCAGAAACGGCGCACCAGTTTGATCTAAGTTCCTTCATTTATGAGTATGTCCACCTACTTTTACCAATCCGGAGGGTTCACCCGGATGATGCGGAGGGAAACAGTCAATGCGACCCGGATATGCTTCATAAACTGAACGAACTGAACAGCCGGGAAAAAACGGATCCCCGTTGGGATGCGCTCAATCAACTCAGGAAAAAGGGAAAATAGTAAATTATAAATCATAAATATCAAGTATTATGCCACATCCGAAACATAAAATTTCAACCACCCGCAGGGATAAAAGAAGAACTCATGACAAAGCTGTTGCCCGTACAACGGTGGTTTGTTCCAATTGCGGTGCCCCCGTTCTTTATCACCGGGTATGCGGTGAATGCGGTTATTATCGTGGAAAACAAGCTATTGTAAAGGCTTCTGCCGAATAGTTCCTGTTACATAATCTGCAACCAATGAAAATCGGTCTGGATGTTCTGGGGGGCGATTTTGCTCCGGATGCTACAATACTCGGGGCTATCATGGCCCATCGGGAGCTTCCTGCTTCCGACCAAATCGTGTTGATAGGCGACCGTGAGGGGATTATCTCATTTCTGAAAAAGGCACAGGTTGATCCCGGTGCCTTTGAAATCGTGCATGCACCCGAGATGATCGAGATGGATGAACAGCCCACCAAGGCCTTCCAGAATAAACCGAATTCAAGCATCTCCGTTGGCTTCAGGCTGCTTAAGAACAATGAGATCGACGGGTTCTGCAGTGCCGGAAGTACCGGTGCCATCGTCGTAGGTTCCATCTCCTCGGTCAACCTCGTGCAGGGGATCATCCGGCCAAGTTTGCCGGCCTACCTGCCAAAAGAATCGGGAGGAACAACCCTGCTGATCGATGTCGGCACCAACCCCGACCCCAAACCCGATGTCATGTACCAGTTTGGCATCCTGGGGTCCCTCTATGCCAGGCATGTGTTCAACATCGCCCAGCCGCGCGTCGCGCTGTTAAACATCGGCACGGAGGAGAAAAAGGGCAACCTTACCTCCCAGATCGTTTACCAGCTGATGAAGGATACGAAGGATTTCTGCTTTATCGGCAACATCGAAGGCAGGGATCTTTATACCGATGCCGCCGATGTGGTGGTGTGCGACGGTTTCGTGGGCAACGTCGTTCTGAAACAGGGTGAAGCCTTCTACGAGGTTCTAAGGAAAAAAGGGATGCTCGACCCCTACTTTGAACGGTTCAACTTTGAGAATTACGGCGGATCTCCGGTCCTCGGAATCAATTCAACCGTTGTGGTGGGCCATGGAATATCAAATGATATCGCCGTCTACAACATGATCCTTCTTACCAAGGAGGTTTATAATGCGCGGCTGTCGGAAAAGATCAAGCAGGCGCTTGAATCATTCCCCAAATAGCCGGTTTTTGTTTTTTTCTAACATTACTTCTTCTTCATGTCAAAACTCAGGGCAAAAATTTCTGGAATTCACGCATGGGCCCCTCCTTATATTCTCACGAACAAGGAACTGGAAACCATGGTGGACACCTCCGACGAATGGATCATGACCCGAACCGGTATCCGTGAACGTCATATCCTGAAGGGGGAGGGGCTGGGAACCTCCGATATGGGTGCCGAAGCTGTGAAGGGATTGCTTGAAAAAACCGGGACCAACCCCGAAGATATCGAACTGCTGATTTGTGCCACTGTCACTCCCGACATGATGTTCCCGGCCACCGCAAACATCATCAGCGACAAAACGGGATTGAAGAATGCTTTTAGTTTCGATCTGAATGCCGCCTGCTCAGGGTTCCTGTTTGCCCTGATCACCGCATCGAAATATGTTGAAACCGGCCAGTACAAAAAGGTCATCGTGGTGGGTGCCGACAAGATGTCGGGCATTACTGATTATTCTTCCCGCGAAACCTGTGTGCTTTTCGGCGATGCCGCAGGCGCAGTGCTGCTTGAACCCACTACCGAAAATGTCGGGATCATGGATTCCATCACCGGAACCGACGGTTCGGGCCGGGGCTACCTGCACATGAAGGCCGGCGGGTCGGTCAAGCCGCCATCACATGATACCATCGACGCAAAGGAACATTTTATTTACCAGGAGGGTCAGCCGGTTTTTAAATTTGCCGTTACCCGCATGGCTGATGTATCAGTCGAAATCATGGAACGCAACCATCTTACCGCCGACGACATTTCATACCTCGTTCCCCACCAGGCCAACCTGAGGATCATCGACGCCACCGCCCGCAGGATGGGTGTCGGCAAGGAAAAGGTGATGATCAACATCGACCGTTACGGCAACACCACCGACGCGACCATCCCCCTCTGCCTGTGGGAATGGGAAAATAAGCTGAAGAAGGGCGATAATGTCATCCTTGCCGCTTTCGGCGGTGGATTTACCTGGGGAAGCATCTGGGTAAAATGGGCTTACTGATCCCTATTCCTTAACTATCTTTGCCTGGTAAACGGCCGATTCGCCGGTCACGGCCATGAAATAAATTCCTTTCCGCAACGACTCTAAATTCAGCTCGATGCCGGTTTCCCTGATGGTAAAGGAGGGCGTTTGCCTGATCCCGGTCATGGAAACCAGCACCGGGTGAAGACTGTTCCAAGTGACAGTGGCAGGTAAATAGACCGTGCAACGATCGGTTGCGGGATTTGGATAAACCAACAGCTGGTGGTCGCCTGTGTTTGCATCGCCGGTACCGGTCTGACTTCCCCAGATGAGCGAGGCATACTCGGGATGGTCGATGAAGGGATTGCGGTTGTGCTGCATCCCGTAAATGGTATTGTTCCGGTCGGTTTCCTTCTGCGAAACGGGATCGGTGTCGCTCCAGTGCAGCATCAGCTGCAGTTCCCACGGCTTCAGCTGCGAACCAGTGGTTGCGGGACTCCCGGCCCATCCGGCGTCTTCGGTGTAATAACGCGTCGACATGTAAAAATAACCGCGCGCAAGATCTCCCTTATATCCATTGATAGGTTCAAAAACCGTTCCAGTGTAGCCGGGCCAGGTGCAGGTTCCCAGTTTGCTGCCGTTCTCCGAGGTCCAGGAAGGGGAGGAGACGGTGCCGTAAGGATAATTGTCACGCATGCCATTCACCTTTCCATCGGTAGGATAGATGTGGAACAGGTCTGAATTCATGGGAGGGGTATCGTTAAACCAGCTCTTGGGCCATGAATGTTCACGGTTGTAACAATCGCCCTCCACGCTGTAATTTCCGCACTGGTCGGTGCCAAAGGTATAGGTATAGGGAGGGTTGCCGTTGGGGGTGCCGTCGGGGATGTCGGAATACATATCCCACACCTTCCCGTTGGGTTTGTCGTCGGTGGTGTAAAATGCGGTCCACAAACCGGCATAGGAGATTACCGTATGACCCTTGATGATATTGTGGAGTGCCGCCTGAAGGGCTACGCCGGTCTTGCCGTTCGCCGCATCGTAATATCCCGGGGGGATCTGGGCAGACAGGCCGGAGACAAGAAAAAGAAAGAGGAGGAAGAGTGTTTCAGGTGCACGGAACCATGAGGCGAAAGATGTTTTCAATATCGTTTTTTTTGCAAAAGTACAAAAAGAACAGGTTGCCCCCAATGCTGAACGATCACCACCGCTCCCAGTGGATCTTTTCGGGTTTGAACTTGTCTTTAGGCTGCTCTTCACCGGTTGGATGCCCTACTGGGACGATGCTGAACGGGAACACGGAAGCGGGCAGGTTCAGCAGTTTCCCGGCAAGGCCCGACCTTTCGGGATAGGGGTGGAGCGCCGACCACACCGCTCCCAGTCCCATGGCCTCCGCGGCCAGGAGGATGTTCTCGGTGGCCGCCGCCGCATCCTGCTCCCACAGGTCGCTGGCTCCCTCCTGGAGGGCGGTGCCGGAGTCACCGCATACCACAATGGCGGCACCGGCCCTGAAAAGCATCTTGGTAAAAGGCAGCCCTTCGCCCAGGGCATCCAGCAGTTTCCGCTCCGTCACCACCACAAAGCCCAGGGGCTGGCGGTTGCGGGCCGAAGGAGCTGCCATCCCTGCCCTGAGGATGGCAAGCAGGCAGGCTTTGGTGACGGGTTCGCCGGTGAAATTACGCACGCTTTTACGGGAAAGGATGTTGTCGAGAACAATGGTGGATTTATCGGGGATCATACATCTTTGGTTTCTGTAAAATTAATCATTATCCCGGCATAAAAATCATTTCTCAGGCTCCCTATATCACTGGATTAAAGAAATTTTCGTAATTTTGCACGCCTTTTTACAGCACAGGCACGAACGAACGGGGATTTCCCCCGGGGTTGACCAAAAGCGATGACCAAGAAATATACTGAATATAGAAACCTTGACCTGCCCCGCATCGGGGATGAAATCCAGGAATACTGGAAGCAGCAGGGCACCTTTGAAAAGAGCCTTAAACTGACCGAAAGAATGCCCCCGTATGTCTTTTACGAGGGACCTCCCTCTGCAAACGGGCTTCCCGGGATTCACCATGTCATGGCGCGCGCCATCAAGGACATCTTTTGCAGGTATAAGACCATGAAAGGTTTTTATGTCAGCCGCAAAGCGGGCTGGGATACCCACGGTCTGCCCATCGAAATCGGGGTCGAGAAGAAGCTGGGCATCACCAAGGAGGATATCGGCAAATCCATATCCATCGAAGATTACAACAGGGAATGCCGCACCGAGGTAATGAAATACAAGGACCTCTGGAACGACCTGACCATCCGCATGGGCTACTGGCTCAACCTCGACGATCCATACATCACCTACGAAAACAAGTACATCGAAAGTGTCTGGTACCTTTTGGGAAAACTATATGAAAAGGGATTGCTCTATAAAGGATACACCATCCAGCCCTATTCACCTGCCGCCGGTACCGGTCTCAGCACCCATGAACTGAATCAGCCCGGAACCTATAAAATGGTGAAGGACAACACGGTTGTGGCTCAATTCAAGGTGATCCGCAACGAAAAGTCGGAATTCCTCTTCAATGATCTTTTCGGCGAACTTTACATCCTTGCCTGGACGACCACCCCCTGGACCCTCCCCTCCAATACGGGGCTGGCCATGGGAAAAGAGATCACCTATGTTGTCGTCAGAACCTTCAACCCTTACACCTTTACCGAACAGACGGTGGTTCTCGCCAAAGAACTGCTCCATAATTATTTCCCTGAAAAAAACAGCCAGTTTGAACTGGAATCGTACCACGAAGGGGATAAGCACATCCCTTTCCAGGTGATGGCCGAATTCAAAGGCAGAGATTTTGATGGCATTCGTTTCGAGCAGCTGCTGCCTTACGCGCAGCCCGCCGACGGTGACCCCTTCCGCATCGTGCTCGGTGATTTTGTCACCACCGAGGATGGTACTGGTATTGTGCACATCGCACCCAGCTTCGGGGCCGACGACTTCAGGGTTGGCAGGCAATACGGCTTAGGTTCCCTGACCCTCGTTGACAAGCAGGGCAGGTTCACCGAACAGATGGGCGAGTTTGCAGGCCGGTATGTGAAACCCGAATACGACGCCGATTGCGTTGCCGGCAACTGCCCCCCGGTGGATATCGACATCATCGTGAGGCTGAAACACGAGAACAAGGCTTTCAAATCGGAAAAATACGAGCACTCCTACCCGCATTGCTGGAGGACCGACAAACCCATCTTATATTACCCGCTCGATTCGTGGTTCATCCGCACCACCGCTTTCAAGGACGAGATGATTGCCCTCAATCGGACCATCAACTGGAAGCCGGAATCAACCGGCACCGGTCGCTTCGGCAACTGGCTTGAAAACCTGGTCGACTGGAACCTCTCCCGTTCGCGTTTCTGGGGAACCCCGCTGCCGATCTGGAGAACCGAAGACAACAGCCGCGAGATATGCGTTGGTTCCGTCGCGCAGCTGAAGGAAGAGATCTCCAGGGCCATGGCGGCAGGCGTCATGAAGACAAACCCCCTCGAAAAGTTCAGGCCGGAGGATACGACCGACAGCAACTACCATTCGTTCGACCTTCACCGACCCTTTGTCGACGATATCATCCTGGTGACCGAAGACGGCACGCCCATGTACCGCGAACCCGACCTCATCGATGTGTGGTTCGATTCGGGGGCCATGCCCTACGCACAATATCACTTCCCCTTTGAAAAAGGGCGCGATCTGGAAAGTTATTTCCCGGCCGATTTCATCGCCGAAGGCGTTGACCAGACCCGCGGCTGGTTTTTCACCCTGCACGCCATTGCCGTGATGCTGTTTGGCGGTGTCGCCTTCAAAACCTGCGTCTCCAACGGCCTGGTCCTGGACAAAAACGGCAATAAAATGTCGAAACGGCTGGGTAACGCGGTCGATCCGTTCGAAACCATCAATAAGTACGGTCCCGATGCCACCCGCTGGTACATGATCACCAACTCGCAGCCCTGGGACAACCTGAAATTCGATGTCGAGGGAATTGAGGAGATCCGCCGCAAATTCTTCGGTACGCTTTACAATACCTATGCATTTTTCTCGCTCTACGCCAATATCGACGGTTTCTGCTTCATGGAGGCGGAGATCCCCGTCAGCGAACGGCCAGAGATCGACCGGTGGATTCTCTCCGAACTGAATTCCCTGATCAGGCTTGCCGACGAATGCTACGACGATTACGAACCTACCAGGGCCGGGCGCGCCATCTCCGATTTCGTGGACGAACACCTCAGCAACTGGTATGTGCGCCTTTGCCGCCGCCGTTTCTGGCGCGGGGATTATTCGCATGATAAAATTTCAGCCTACCAGACCCTCTACCGTTGTCTGGAGGTGATCGCCCAGCTTGCATCTCCCATTGCTCCTTTCTTCGCCGAGCGGCTGTTCGTCGACCTGAACTCAGTCACCGGCCGGGTGGATGCCGATTCGGTCCACCTCACCACCTTCCCCGAAGCTGATCTTTCGCTTATCGACAAATCACTGGAAGAACGCATGGAACTGGCCCAGATGATCTCCTCCATGGTGCTTTCGATCAGGAAGAAGACAAACCTCCGCGTACGCCAGCCCCTGAACAGGATCCTGATCCCCCTGATGAATGAACACCTCCGGCTCCAGATCGACGCGGTGAAAAACCTTATCCTGTCGGAAGTCAACGTGAAGGAACTCGAATACATCACCGACACGGCAGGGATCCTGGTGAAAAAGGTCAAACCCGATTTCAAGAAACTGGGTCCCCGTTACGGCAAACTGATGAAACAACTGGCTGTAGCCGTCAACGCCATCACGCAGCAGGAGATCGCGCAGCTTGAGAAAGAGGGAAAATTCACACTTGACATCGACGGACAGTCCGTTGAACTGCTGCCCGGTGATGTGGAGATTCTCTCCGAAGATATCCCCGGCTGGCAGGTAGCCTCCATGGGCAACCTCACCGTGGCCCTCGATGTAACCCTTACCCCTGAGTTATGGCAGGAAGGGATCGCCCGCGAAGTGATCAACCGCATTCAGAATCTCAGGAAGGACAAAGGCTATGAGGTTACGGATAAAATAATCATTAAATTCCAGCCGCACCCGGATATCGACGAAGCGGTGAATCATAATATTAACTATATTTGCTCGGAAACATTGGCTCAAACGTTTGATTTTGTTGACTTGAGCGGAGTGACGGATAAGGTCCTCATCGAACTGACTGACACGATTTCTACATATATTGAAATAACTAGGGTTGATTAATAACTTTGATTTATGAAAAAAGCACCAGCAATTCCACAGCAGGAAAAGAACCGGTATTCGGATGAGGAACTCGATGAATTCAAACAGATCATCCTGAAGAAACTGGAAAAAGCGCACAACGACCTGAAGCTGCTGACAGAATCATACACGACCGGTAATGAGCATGATACCAATGATACCTCCCCTACTTTCAAAGTGCTGGAAGAGGGGTACCAGGTCTTTTCAAAGGAAGAGAACAGCAAGTTCGCAGCCCGCCAGGAAAAGTTCATAAAATCCCTTGAAAATGCCCTTATCCGCATTGAAAATAAAACCTACGGCATTTGCCGGGTTACAGGTAAACTCATTCCCAGGGATCGCCTTCGGAGCGTTCCTCACGCTACCCTGAGCATTGAAGCCAAAAGGGTGCAGGTTGTCGCAACAACGGCAGCGGCACGCCCGATTGACCCCGATCTTGAATAAGCCTTTTCTGCAACCTGCTCCGGAATTGAAAAAAGCTACCCTGATTATCCTGTCAGTACTGATCTTTGACCAGCTACTGAAATTCTGGATTAAAACCACCTATTGCATGGGCGAAAGTCATGCCATGCTCGGTCATTGGTTTTATCTCCATTTTACAGAGAATGAAGGAATGGCTTTCGGGATGAGACTTGGAGGCAATTACGGCAAGGTTCTGCTCACGCTTTTCAGGATTGTGGCCGTTGTGGTCATCGGATGGTGGCTCGTAAGGGTCTCACGCAAGGGAGCCGGCACCCTGCTGATTACCAGCATCTCGCTGATCCTGGCCGGTGCGCTCGGCAATATCATCGACAGCGTTTTTTACGGGCTGATCTTCAGTGAAAGTTCGTTTACGCAGGTGGCCACCCTTTTTCCCCCGGGAGGTGGGTACGGGGCCCTGCTTCACGGGAAAGTGGTCGACATGCTTTATTTCCCCGTCATCAATTCGCATTACCCGGCGTGGGTGCCCTTTGCCGGCGGGAGTGAACTGCTCTTTTTCAGCCCGATCTTCAACATTGCCGATTCGGCCATCACCTCCGGCGTCCTCCTGCTGATCCTCTTCCAGAAAAAAGCCTTCTCTCCGTTAACCACGCATGCGGCTACCCCGAAGGAGGAGTCAATCACCCAACCGTAATTTTTAATTCTTAATTTTTAATTGGTTACCTCACCCTGATCGACCGGCCCACCCTGAGTGTGCTGTTCTGCTTGATCTTGTTCATGGCGCAGATCTCCTTGACGGAGGTGTGATAGCGGCGTGAAAGTTTCCCAACGGTATCGCCTCTCCTGATCTTGACGATGAGTGCATTTTCGACATAATCGTTGGGAAAGAACACCCGTTTGGTTATAGGAAAGGTGTTGGAAATGAGTTTCTGACTGTCGTAATCGATCATCCGCAAGGGGTCGAGTGGAATATCCTTGTACCTTACTTCGAAATGAAGGTGCGGACCGCGGCTCCGGCCGGTGGATCCGCCCAGGGCGATGTACTCACCCGATTTCACCACCTCGTTCACTTTGACCATGATCCTCGAAAGGTGGCCGTAATAGGTTTCCAGTCCGTTGTAATGCCTGATGATCACCAGGTTCCCGAACCCGCCGCGGTTGTATTTTGCATAACGAACCACCCCGTCGTAGGCGGCCCTGACCGAATCGCCCTTGTTCAGCTTGATGTCCAGCCCCTTGTGCGCGTAAGTAAACCCTCGGAACAACTTGCCGTAAATTGGCATGGTGAATACCCTTTCCGCCGAGGTGAGGAGGATCAGGGTGTCGTGAATGGAATCGATGTTGACCCGGTACGCAAAGATCGTGCTGTTGATCCACTGGTTCGAAAAAAGGCCGGTGGAGTCCTCTTCCTGGCTCATCAGGATGGGCTCGTCCTGCATGTATTCCCAGGTGAAGTTTTTATAAAGGATGGCAGGCCCGTTCGGGGTTTCTACCGTATCGAGAATGGCATTTACGTTTCGTTGGGCAACGGATAAGATGGGGATAAAAAGGACAAGTAACAACCACAATCTAAATAACTTCATTGTTCTTTTGTTAGGTTTACCAATAATCACATTGCAAAACTACGCGATTTTTTTTCTTCATCAAAGGTTTAATCAAACAGATATTTTATCTTTGCATAAATTATTATGCCTTATCATGCAAGCGAAAAAAAACGGAAAAATATCCCAGATCATTGGTCCTGTAATCGACGTGGTCTTTGATGAAGATGTCAGGCTCCCGAACATTTACGATGCACTCGAAGTGAAGAATGAAAAGGGGGATGTCATCGTGCTTGAATGCCAGTACGATATTGGTGAACATACCATGCGGACAGTTGCCATGGACTCCACGGACGGGTTGCGTCGCGGCCTTGAAGTGGTTGCGAAGGGCATGCCCATCTCCATGCCTGTAGGGGATATGGTGCGCGGTCGTTTGTTCAACGTGATCGGCAAACCGATCGACGGACTGGGACCCGTTTCTGAAGAGCATGTATATGCCATCCATCGCGATCCGCCAAAGTTCGACACCCTCAGCACTTCCAAGGAGGTACTCTTTACAGGCATCAAGGTCATCGACCTCATCGAACCCTACTCAAAAGGAGGAAAGATCGGCCTCTTCGGCGGTGCCGGCGTTGGAAAAACGGTCATCATCATGGAACTCATCAACAATATCGCCAAGAAATACGCCGGGTTATCGGTCTTTGGCGGGGTTGGCGAGCGCACGCGCGAAGGCAACGACCTGTTGCGCGAAATGATCGAATCGGGTGTCATCCGTTATGGCGAAGCATTCCAGGAAGATATGGAAAAAGGGGGTTGGGACCTAACGAAGGTTGACCATGAAGAACTCCTTAAATCGCAGGCGACCCTTGTTTTCGGCCAGATGAACGAACCTCCCGGAGCCCGCGCCCGCGTGGCCCTTTCGGGTCTTACCATGGCCGAATATTTCCGCGATGGCGATGAAAAATCGGGTGGTCGCGATATCCTGTTCTTCATTGATAATATTTTCCGTTTCACCCAGGCAGGTTCCGAAGTATCGGCCCTACTCGGCCGCATGCCCTCCGCCGTTGGTTACCAGCCGACGCTGGCCTCTGAAATGGGGATCATGCAGGAACGCATCACCTCGACAAAACGCGGATCGATCACCTCGGTACAGGCGGTGTACGTGCCTGCCGACGACCTTACCGACCCTGCCCCGGCAACAACATTTGCCCACCTTGACGCCACCACCGTGTTAAGTCGCAAGATCTCCGAACTCGGGATTTACCCGGCGGTCGACCCGCTTGACTCCACTTCGCGGATACTTTCCCCCGATGTGGTTGGCGACGAGCATTACGACACGGCGCAACGCGTCAAACGCATCCTGCAGCGCTACAAGGAGCTCCAGGACATCATCGCGATCCTTGGAATGGACGAACTCTCGGATGAAGATAAACTTGTTGTCTCCCGCGCACGCAGGGTTCAGCGGTTCCTTTCCCAGCCCTTTTTCGTGGCCACCCAGTTCACCGGGATCCCCGGTGCCTTTGTGAACATCGAAGATACCATCAAGGGGTTTAACATGATCATGGACGGAGCCGTCGACGAATACCCCGAATCGGCATTCAGCATGGTCGGAACAATTGAAGAGGCTATTGAAAAGGGCAAAAAGATGCTTGCCGACAGTAAGTAAAATCTGAACCAGAATTCTGAACTGTGAAAGTTGAAATTGTAACACCCGATTCTACCATTTTTACCGGCGAAAATGTCGGGCTGATCCAGCTTCCCGGCATCGACGGGTCGTTTGAGGTATTGAATAACCATGCCCCCCTGATCTCGGTCCTGCAGAAGGGAAGAATAAAACTGATCAACAAGGGAGAAAAGGAAGAGCACTTCTTTGAGATCAAGGGTGGCGTTATCGAGGTATTGAACAACAAGGTACTCGTTCTGGCTGAATAATACCGGCCGGTCATGCTTTTATGAAAACAAGATACTTCACAGCAGGATCTGTTTTAATCCTTATGGCCCTCCTGGGCTGTGCGAAAAATGAGCCTCTTCCGGTTGCTGGCTTTGCCTATGCCGGTTCGAACGGTTTCAAAGTTCCCTGCACCATCCATTTTACGAACCAGTCCCAACAAGCCTATTCTTACAACTGGTGGTTCGGCGCCGATTCCTCCGTTACTACGGTCAACGTGCCGGGTTCCGTTTTAAAGGATCCGTCATATACCTATACGAAGCCCGGGACATTTACTGTCACGCTCCGTGCTTATACCGAAAGCCGTAAGGAGTGGGCCACAAGGATCCAGACCATCACGATAGCAGACACGGTAAAGTAATCGTATCAGACAATAGGGAAATGGCAGTAGGCAATTAGGTGCAGGTTTGCTACCTAATCGTCACTCGTCACTAGTCACTTCCCTCGTTTCCCTTGATCTACCGAAAAAAAAAGAGCGACCGTATGAAACGATCGCTCTTTTTGAGCCTGCTAAAATGGTCTCCTAATAGAAACGGAGCCTGTTATCGCTGATCTTGGATGTTTTTTCGAGCGCCGGGTAAATCCCGCCGATGGCGCGCTGGCCGAAGCTTTGCTCCTGCTGCATCTTTTCCATCGTGAAGTTATCCTTGGCCGGGGCTTCCATCACGTCTGTGATATATACGCAATAGGCGCCGAAATTGCCGACCAGCGGTCCCTGGAGTTCGTTCTTTTTCATGGTGAAGAGTTTGCCGACAACCTCCATCTCGCGGCCGACATTTGACTGGCTGTATCCCGACATGCTGATCATCGAGGTGTCGATCTTTGCATTCAGCCTGGCGGCAACTCCGGCAATGTCATTGGTGCCCGACATGGCCTGTTTCAGTTTTTCGGCAGCCATGTCGATCTTCTTCATATTCCTGACCGAAGGTTCAATGCGCGACTTGATGGCTTCCAGCGGCTGTGCGCCTTTTTTGGTGATCCCCTTCAGCACCGCGATGGCATATTTGCCGCTCAGGTCGAATACAGGACTCACTTCACCCACCTTGGTATTTTCGGCAAACGACCAGCGGACCATTTCACGGGCGGAGGGAAGTCCGCTTACATAGCTGTCCATTTCACGGACGTTCTGGGCAGCGCGTTTCGGCAGGCCCTTGTCAACTGCGGCCTTGTCGAAAGCCTCGGGGGTTTTGTTCTGCCCGGCAAAGGCACTTGCCTTCATATACGTGTCCTGGAAGGTCTGGTTGCTGGGTTCGATGGCGCGGGTGAGAACGGCAGCCTTTACCTTTAAAACCGGTTTTGATTTTTCCTTCAGCAAGAAGAGCGAGTACCCGATGCGGGTCTCCACCACCTTCATTTCGCCTGGCTTCAGTTCCATGCCGGCCTTGAAGAAAGGATCAAAGTTTGGATTTCCGTCGGGGAACCATTTCAGGTCGCCGCCGTCATCCTTGGCGGATGGATAGTCGGAATATTTTTTTGCTGCCTCTGCGAACATGGCAGAATTCTTTTTGAGTACATTGAGGAGGCTGTCGATTTTTGACTTGGCTTCCGCTTTGGTGCGCTTGATATTGTCGTTGCCTGTTCCGGCGAAGGCCAGGAGAATCTGCGAGCCCTTCATGGAGTCGGGGCGTTCCTGGAGGTCGATCAGTTTGGCCATGTACCAGGCGTTGTTCAGTTCGAAGGGCGGGAAAATAGCACCCGGCTTTGCAGAGAACAGCAGGGTGTCGAGTTGCGTCGGGAATTTGCCTTTTTTAGTATAGGCGGTGTCAAGTTTGGAATCGGAATTGGCGTTGGTGAAGGTCAGTACATCCGAACTTGTCTGGAAATCCCTGAAAAGCTGCACCACATCGGCAGCGGTTTTTTTCCGGTCGATATCCGAAGGTTTTACTTCGAAAAGAACGTATTCAAGATCGCGATAGGCTTCATCCATCACAAAATAGGCCTTGTTCTTGTCGTAAAACTTTTGAAAGTCGGCATCGGTAAGCTTAACGGTATTGTCGGCGATCGAGGCCACATCACCCGAAACAGATAAAACTTTCAGGGTTTTGGCCTGGTACTGGTATTGCTTCTTCAAAAAGGCTTTCGGTGTGTAGAATCCCTTGACGATCAGGTTGTTGAACTTCGTTTCCTGGCGGTCATCCTTGATTGCTTTTTCAAATGAAAGCCACTGGTTGCGGGCCTTTGGTTCCATCTTGTCGAGGTTCTTCAGGTAATTCAGCACCATTCCCGAATTGTATTGCCCGGTTGCAGGGTCCTTGAAATACTGGAGGATGAACCGGTGCGGCTGCTTTCCCTGAACCTGGTCAAACAATTCTTCAGGAGAAACGGTAAGCCCCAGTTCCTTGTATTCGTTGTCCATGATGATCTCCTTGACAGTAGAGGTCCATGTACTCTGCCGGATCTGGTATGTTTCGGCGTCGGTGATCTTCTCCTTGCCGGCAGTCTCTTTCTGGGCGTCAAGATTTTTTTCAACCTTCTGATTGAATTCCACATATGGAATATTCTCTCCGTTAACCACCCCGATATCGTCGGTTCCCTTGACACGTTTCTTTCCAAAGTCGCCGATCACGAAGGCCGCGATTGCAACGCCCACGATAACGACCGCCAATCCGGAGTGCTTTCTGATTTTTCCAATAATCGCCATGCTACAATGTATTTTAATTAAAAATAGTGTGCAAAAGTATAGAAATTTAGCGAAACAACAAAGCAATGATTGCCTTAATCAGCGGTATTTCACCATTTACTGATCTAATTCTGAATAAAAGCGGCGGAATCAGGAGGGAAGGGTTCCTACAAGGAATCCTTTTTGACATTCATCAGCCCGGTGGGTTGCTGGATGGTGTAGTTTGTAAAGGTTTCGTTCGACTCCATCCTGAGGCCGTTAAGCACCTGGTCGGGCTTCGTGATTTTCACCTTCACATCTGTCCAGATCGTATGTTTCCCTTCGTCCCACACGAGATGTTCGGTGTTGAGCTGCTCGTTTTTCTGTTCATTGCGTACGATCACGTTTCCCCATGCCTCCATGGTGCGGGCAAATTCCCTGCGTACGCCCCGGTTGGCGGTGATGGTGGTGGCAGTTTGCTGCAGGGAATCGAACATGGTGACCTTGAACCCGTCAGGAAATTCAAGGAAGGGGCTTTCGCCTGCATACCGGTTCATCAGCGGACTGGTGAGGCGCGCCTCAACCTTTCCCGAATCGCTGAAGAGGACCTCGATGTTGTGGGCCGCCATGACAGGATCGTTTTCATTGGCTTTAACATCGGCCGTGGCTGCCGGTTCCTTGCCGCATGCCAGAAGCAGGAAGCATATTGCGGCTCCGGCCGGGAAAAATAAACGAAAACTGCCTGCTTTCAATATCAGAAGTACTTGCGTTTGATGAACCATCGTTCATAGATGGAAAACCCGACAACGATCTTAAAATAGCTTTCCTTGATCAGGTTGTTGGTGGTATTGCCCCTCGAACCATATGCGGCGCCCAGGTTGAGCATGGTCTTCATCCCCCGCAGCGGGATCCCGACGCCAAGCGATATGCTGTACTCGTTGATATCCTGGCCCAGGAGCCTGAGGTAGCTTTTGTTATACATAAAGCCCATCCTGTAATGCATCCGGGCAAGGAAATTGGTATAATTGTCGGCCTTCGGGATGATCTCCCCGCCAACCGACACCTGCCAGCTGTTCACCAGCGAATCGCTCATGTTGAAGGCCCTGAATTTTTCCCAGTTCTGCCATTTATAATCAACGCCGATCATCCACTTATCTGTCTTTTCGAGCGAAAAACCTCCGCCGAGCATCGTGGGGATGATGATCCTGCCGTTGTAACCCGACTGCCTGATCAGGGTGTCGCGCGGGGATTCGGTTCCCGTACTGGTCTGAAGGAAATTATAGGCGAGGATATCGGTTTTGGAGGCCATGCTCAGGGTAGGTGCATAGACCACACCGAGGTTCAGGAAGAGGTCATTCTTCAACTTTACTTTGTACTGAGCGCCAAAATCGAAATAGAGGTCATTCATCGTTACAAAGAAGGCCTCCCTGAAATTCATCGCATAGGCGGAATCGGGAAAAAGGACGATAGCCTCACGTTTCATGCTCCCGAAAAGATAGGAGATGTTCATGCCAATGGAAAAGTTCCTGACCGGCTGAAAAGCATTGCCCCAGTATAAACGGTTTATTCCGCCCGAACCAGCATAGATGAGTTCTATTTTACCCGTGTTGGAATAATTGTCGTTGTTCTGCACATTATACCCTACATCGCTGAAGGGAACCAGCCCGAGACTCGTTTTCCACCATTTGTTGATCGGCATTCCGAACAGCAGGTAGCCCAGGGAGGCATAATTGCGGTTGACGGATTGCACACTGGAGGTAAGGGAGACAAATTCTCCGTTGAACCCGCCTTCGAAAACGAAGGACAGGGAGTCAAAAGCAATGTATGAGGCGGGATTGGTGTAATTAACATGATAGGGGCTCCGGAGGCCGATGCCAAGCTGCCCCGTCGTCAGATTCCATGCGTTGTTGTTGTCGGAAAGATCCCCGATGCCGAAACGTGAATAGGGTGAAGCAATCCTGATTTGTGAATAGAGGGCCAGGCTGAGAAACAGGGAGCAGATAAGAACCGGGAATCGCAGTTTATTTGGTGTGATTGACATTAAACGACAGAATTTGTTGTAAACCGTGTAGGACGATATTTGGTTGTGCAAAGATGCTAATTTTTAGCCGCTTATCAAAATATTTTTGATCCCCGCCGCTTAGAAGTACCTTCAAATCCGGGTATTCCTGCACGTAACGGGCAGTAATCCCTTCAATTTCAGCAATTGTCCCTGTAAGCACCCCCGAGAGGATGGATTCGCGCGTATCTCTTCCGGTAAGGATTTCCTGGTCGTGGAATGAAATTAACGGTAATTTCCCGGTAAAAGTATGCAATGCATGGAAACGCATGAGAATCCCTGGCGAAATGGATCCGCCAAGGTATTCCTTGTTTTTGTTGACAAAATCATAGGTGATGCAGGTCCCCGTGTTGATCACCAGCACATCGTTTCCGGGAAACAGGTTGCTTCCTGCAACGGCAGCTGCCAGGCGGTCCTTGCCGAGTGTTTTCGGGGTGCGGTATTTATTGATGACGGGTACAGGGGTCTTTTCATCCAGTTCAATAAACTTCAGCTTTTCCGACAGGAACCGGTTGAGGCTTGAGCGGTGCGGGATGACCGATGAGAGGATGCAGTTTTCAATGCCGGCATTCTGATGGATGAAATCCCGGATGTTTTTGAGGGTGAGCAAAGGGAATTGTTCCAGTTCAACGATCTCGCCGCCGTTAAACAATGCAAACTTTTTATTGGTGTTGCCCAGGTCGATTACCAGATCCATAAAAAGGATTTACGATTTTGGATTTACGAGGTACGATTTTTAATGCATGACGTTGGAAGTATCAAAATCGTAAATCCAAAATCGTAAATCGTAAATTGCTCCAAAGGTATTGGTTTTTTCAAAATTATAGTTACATTTGCAGTCCCATTTAACACGGGTGGGTCTGGCGTCGTAGCTCAGATGGTAGAGCAGAGGACTGAAAATCCTTGTGTCACTGGTTCAATTCCAGTCGATGCCACAGAAAAATCAAGTTAAAACCCTGAACCTTAATACGTTCGGGGTTTTTCTTTTGGGAATTGGGCAAGTTTTGGGCAAGTTTTACTACGGAACGGCACGAAACTACTCGAAACACATCCCGTATTCAGAAAGGCAGATTCAGGACTACGCTGAACGATTGATCTTCAGGGACCAGTTAATTTCTTGATTTCCTCCTTTAGCCTCGGCAGGTAATTTATCAAAACACCCCAGATATTTTCATCTGAAACTGTATCATAGCCATGAATTATTTGGTTCCGCAACCCAACAATCCGGTGAGTGTTTTCAATTTCAAATTCGGGATCTTCTTTAAGAATTCTGTTTGTTGCTTCACCAATAACTTCCAAATCTCTTTCAACAGCTCGTTTTATAAGAGTATTGGCCTGATAATTTTCGAACGATTTGTTTCCCTGATCAAAGAATGAATCAATTTCTTCAATGGCAAACTTAATGTCATACAAACATTTTAAGTACTTTTTCGTTCATAGATTAAAAATTTATCGCGATCGACGAGTTTTCGAAAAACTGGATTTTTTATGGATTGGTCCTCCACAAGATCAACAGGCCTTTTTAACAAGTTCTCAAATTTTTCCTTGAGGTCCATGTAATTGTCAAAATATTCAAGTAATTCAATCTTCGAGAATTGTACCAGCATATCGATATCACTGGAATTATTGAACCTGTCAGAAAGGATCGAGCCGAACAGAAATAATTGTTTAACCTTATGATTTTCACAAAGATTTGAAATATCAGTTTTATATTTATCAATCAATTCCATTCGGCAAATTTAGGAAAAAACATCTTCCCTTTATGGCAGGGTAAAGGTAATGTTTAATGAACTCAAATCCCACACATCGTTGAATGATTGAAAAAGTCCTTTCGGATTTGGTTTGTATTCAGGATGGCAGGAGGCCCGTCGATGTCACGGAAAAATCAATTAAAACTGGAAAAACGCTTGCATTGACCAGTCCTCGTCGGAATAATCTGACCAGCTCAGTTTACAGATAGTCGGTAAATTAAGGTGGTCAACCAAAACTGGCGGAACGTGGTCAGATGATCCATTTTGTCCACTCAAACATCTATTTGAGCAGCATCATCTTCCTCGTTTCAACGGTCCCGTCCGACTCCAGTTTGCAAAAATAACTTCCAGCGGCAAGGTTGCTGCCGTCGAAATCCACCTCGTGGCTGCCCGGGGCCAGTTGCCCGTCAAGAAGGGCCGTAACTTCCCTTCCCGCAAGGTCATACACGGTTACCTTCGTCCGGGAGGATTTCACTGTACTGAAACGGATCTTTGTTGATATGCTGAACGGGTTCGGGTAATTCTGACCGAGGAGCGCTTTTGACGCCATCCCGGGAAGCTGTTCAATCCCGATGTTCGGACTGCGGAAGGCCCAGAAGGTTCCAAGCCCTTCCGTATCCCAGGGGCCGCCTTCAATAGCCGTACCCTCCGATGAGATTGCGACCGACCATCCCTGACGGGCCGCCCCCGTCGCTCCTGTTCCAACAAGTGCAGTCTCTTGTTTTGTCCAGAGGCCAAGGCTCCTGTTGAATACCCATACTTTTCCGACCGAGCCATTGGCCCCCGGGCTGCTCACCAGGGCCGTATTGCCATCGGGCGTGATGGCGACAGACTTGCCGACAAGGATGGGCGATGTGGAACCTTCGGCGTAAAGTTTTAAGCCCTGCTGGGCCCAGATTCCTCCACTTCTTTCAAACACCCAGGCTGCACCTTCATTGAGGAAGTCGCCGGGCCCGCCGGTGATGATGGTATTGCCGTCAGCAGATATGGCAACCGACGAACCCTGTGCGGAGGCGTCAATGCTTTCGTCACCGACAAGCTTCGTTCCCTGCTGTACCCAGTTGTTGCCGCTTCGGGTAAACACCCACACGGCCCCCAAACCGCCATGATCCATCATACCGCCCGTCACAAAAGTATTTCCGTCGGCCGAAATGGCAAGGGATGTTCCCTGGTTGGTCTGTCCAACCCCGCCGGTTCCTGTCAGTTTTGATCCCTGCTGTGTCCAGACATCTCCGGTACGGGTAAATACCCAGACGGCCCCTGTCCCATTATCCCCGGAACCGCCCACCAATGCAATATTGCCATCGGCAGAGATTGCAACGGAGGTGCCCTGCAGTATCTGCCCCCCGGTTGCACCCGAGCCGACAAGTTTTGAACCCTGCTGGGTCCAGGCACCGGCGTTTCTGGTAAATATCCATACCGCCCCGGTATCGGTATTGTCTCTCCATCCTCCCTCGATAACGGTGTTCCCGTCGGAAGAAATGGCAACGGAATACCCCTGGTAAACAAAATCACCGGCTCCGCCGGTACCGGAAAGTTTGGTGCCTTGCTGGGACCACACGCCCCCGCTGCGCGTAAAGATCCAGATGGCTCCCTGCTGGCTGTTGTCATAAATTCCGCCGGTAACAGCAGTATTGCCGTCAGACGATATGGCTACCGAGCCGCCCTGGAATGAATTTGCATCACCCCCTGAACCGACAATTTTTAAACCTTGCTGGGCGAACTGGCCCAGGAGCAGATGCGGGAACAACATGATGGCTAAAAATAGAGGCAGGTACAATTTTCTTTTCATTTTCTCTCCTTTGTTGTGGTGATCGTTAGTTGATTATAAACCGTTTTGTTCTTTTTTATGATATGGACAACAGCCTCGGCCAGGATGAGGGAACGGCACCGGTAAGCATGCCGGGTGCATGAATTTTGAAAAGCCGTGGGAAGGCTGAAAACAGCGTATGAGGGTCTTTCCCGGGAACGAAAGTCAGATCATGCTGTAGCAAGACCCTGGAAGAGCAGTTTGCAGGGTGCGATCCGCATTGAAGGATGTCGTTATAAAAGTTAAAGGTATGGTTTAATTTCGGCATTATCCATATTTATTTTCAATTATCTGACCCGGGGGGGTCACGACCGCTTTTAATTGCAAAACCGGCCAGGAATACGAAAGGTTCACGCAGCAAAGAAACTGCTCCCTGGAGGGAACAAAAAAAGCCACCTGCACGATGGCTTTCCTGAAAAACGGGAAATATAGCGGGTTACTCGAATTCGGCTTCGGCGGGTGTTAACGGGTTCAGCAACCTGTTGGCAATGTCAGGGGTGCCTGATGCATCCTCAAAATCGGCAACCTGTGGCACCGAAGGTGCAAGCGTGTTAAGGGAAGGCGTTTCCGCATTGATGGGGACGAAATCCTCAAAAGTGGCTTCTGCGGGTGTGACAGGGGCTAAAATTATCGTGGAGACCATGGAGGTTTCATTGGTTACAGGGGTGGAAACATGGTCATTTCCTGCAAATAGAAAACCGGACTGGAGGGTGAAGATGGCTGCTGCAATTATAGTAGATGTTTTCATATTGATTTAGTTTTAAAATTGATGATACAAAGATAACGCGCAAAGCAGGTTGTGTACATCCCGAATCGGTTGATGCGGATTTACCCCCGACGAACGGGGATTGGAAGGTGATGAACGGGGAATGGCGAACGCGGGAGCAGGCAAACCGGTAATATGGGGTCCAGTCGGCTGCCGGCAACGGGAAATTTATTAAGTTTGCCCCATGGGTCTATTAACTTTAATGACAGTATCTGTTCATGAAGAGCCGGTGATTACTCCTGCCGTTCTCCCCGCGGTGAAACTTGAACCGGGGCTGAAGGAAGAATTGCTCACCCGGATAGAAGAAGAGGGGATTGTGATCGTTCATTGTTCCTATACGACGCGGTTCGTGAGCAGTATCCGGATATGGAACTCCGCGGTGCTCATCGACCAGGTGTCGGGCAGCCGCAGCAGGCTGCTGCATGCCCTCAACATCTCCATCGCCCCCGAATGGACGGAGGTCGCTGGTGGATCCACCGCCAGGTTTACCCTGATTTTCGCCGCACTGCCGAAAGCCTGCGAATCTTTCGACCTCTTCGAAGACATCCCCTTTCCCGACAGGTTCGAAGTAAAGGGAATACAGCGGAATGAGCAGGATGTATACCAGGTCATCATCCAATAGCTTCCAAATCACAACAGGAAAACCCTGTGACAATCCATTTCTATTTGTTTCCTGTTGTGCCCTGTTGTGCCGATATGGTTATTTTTAGTTCAACACAGAGACACAGAAACTGAATACAGGAAGAGTGCACAGGCAAAAACAGCAACTAATTTCAACGGGTCCCGGTCGATGTATGGGTTCGATTTGTACCTTTGCACAATGTTTATTCAGTTTAAATTCATCCTGCGATGAAAGTCATGAAATTTGGGGGAACCTCCGTAGGAACCCCGGAGCGGATCCGGTCAGTGGCGAAACTGGTCACCGGAAGCAACGAACCCCTGGTGGTCGTGCTGTCGGCCATGTCGGGAACCACCAACATCCTGGTGGAAATTTCGGATTACCTGGGAAAAAAGAACCCTGACGGGGCCTATGAGAAGATCAATGCTCTTGCAAAACATTATGAGCGGGTTGTTGAAGAGTTGTTTGCAACGGAAGCCTGCAGGCAAAAGGGACTTGAGATGGTGCGCGACCATTTCGCCTACCTGCGCTCCTTTACCCACGACCTGTTCACCTCCAACGAAGTAAAGTGCGTTTTGGCCCAGGGGGAGCTGATTTCATCGGCCCTGTTCCAGTTATACCTGGAGGAGCAGGGAATCGCCCCGGTGCTTCTTCCTGCGCTCAATTTCATGCGCATCGACCGTGAACAAGAGCCCGACCAGTATTATATCCGTGAAAACCTCCTCCGTGAGATGGAGAAACACCCGGGGAACAGTTTGTTTGTCACCCAGGGATTCATCTGCCGGAACGCCTACGGCGAGATTGACAACCTCGGCAGGGGCGGGAGCGATTATACCGCTTCACTCATCGGCGTTGCGCTGGATGCTTCGGAGGTGATCATCTGGACCGACATTGACGGGTTCCACGACAACGATCCGCGTTATGTTGAAAATACCCATCCCATCGCCGAACTCTCTTTCGACGAAGCGGCCGAACTGGCCTATTTCGGGGCCAAGATATTGCACCCGTCGACCATCCTGCCTGCCAAGGTTGCCGGCATCCCGGTGATCATCAAAAACACCATGGATCCTGCAGCGAGGGGAACACTGATCTCGGACAAGCCTACGGGCATGGGGGTCAAGGCCATCGCGGCCAAGGACAACATCACGGCGGTCAGGGTCAAATCGGGCAGGATGCTGCTTGCCTACGGCTTTATGCGGAAGGTTTTTGAGATCTTTGAACTTTACAGGACTCCCATCGACATGATCACGACTTCGGAAATCAGTGTTTCACTCACCATCGATGACCGGAGCCACCTCGACCAGATCGTCGAGGACCTCAGGCATTACGGCACCGTGGAGGTGGATCACGGCCAGACCATCATCTGTGCCGTGGGCGAAGGGATCGCCTCGGCAAGCAATGCCGCGGCGAGCCTTTTCAATGCAATGGAGGACATCCCGGTAAGGATGATCTCATACGGGGGGAGCCAGAACAACATCTCGATCCTGATCGGGTCGGACTTTAAAAAGAAGGCCCTCAACGCGCTCAGTTCGCATCTTTTCAACCATTGACCGAACCCATTCAGCCAGATGTTCCGGGAAGACACCATCGCAAAGTTCCGCACGATCCAGACACCATTCTATTACTATGACATGGAATTGCTGCGGAAAACCTTATCAACTTGCGCCGGCGTCGCCGGGCGGTTTGGATACAAACTCCATTATGCACTGAAGGCCAATTCCAACCCTGAGGTCCTGTCGGTCATCAGCGGGGCGGGGTATGGCGCCGACTGCGTGAGCGGAAACGAGATCAGGGCTGCCGTGGAAAACGGCTTCAACCCGAAACAGATCATGTTTTCGGGCGTAGGGAAATCGGACGCCGAGATCAGGCTGGCCCTGCAACTGGGCATCCAGAGCCTGAACGTTGAATCGCGGCAGGAGATGGAGATCATCGATGAACTGGCCGGCGCCATCGGGCTGAAGGCGGGTATTTCACTCCGCATCATCCCCAACGTGGATGCCCGCACCCACCGGTACATCACCACCGGGCTGGAGGAGAATAAGTTCGGCATCCTCCCGTGGGAATTCGACCGGGTGCTGGAAACGCTTAAACAACTCGGGAACCTCCGGTTGAAAGGGTTGCACTTTCATATCGGGTCACAGATTACCGATCTGGGCGTTTTCAAGAGTCTCTGCCACCGGATCAACGACATCAATGAATGGTTTATTTCCAACCAGGTCAGGGCGGAGATCATCAATGTCGGGGGCGGGCTGGGGATCGATTACCAGGATCCCGACAGGAACCCGGTCCCTGATTTTGGGGAGTATTTCAGGGTTTTTAAGGATTTTATACGGTTGCAGCCGGACCAGGAACTTCATTTTGAACCCGGGCGGGCCCTTGTCGGCCAGTGCGGCAGCCTGATCACGAAGGTGTTGTTTGTAAAAAAGGGCGTCAACACCCGCTTCGCGATTGTCGACGCCGGGATGAACGACCTGATCCGCCCGGCGCTTTACCAGAGTTATCACCGGATGGAGAACCTGACATCGGTGGACCCGCCGGAAAAATATGATGTGGTTGGACCCATATGTGAGTCTTCCGATTGTTTCGGGAAGGCCGTCTCTTTGCCGAAAACCAGGCGGAACGACCTCCTTGCGATCAGGTCGGCGGGAGCCTACGGGCAAACCATGTCGTCGCGGTACAACCTGCGCGACCTGGCGGCCGCATTTTATTCCGACCGGGGAATAGCCTTCCGCAATATCATCCGTGACATTTAGCTTCCAAACCGGTAACCGATACCCGACTCGGTATTGAAGAGTTTGGGTTTTGCAGGATCATCCTCTATCTTTTTGCGGAGCTGGGCGATGAAGACCCGCAGGTACTGGGTTTGCTCAACATAGCCCATGCCCCACACCTCCTTCAGGATGTAATGGTGGGTCAATACCCTGCCTTCATTTTTTGCCAGCAATGCCAACAGGGAAAACTCGGTTGATGTGAGTTTTATCAATTCATTGTTTTTCCGCGCGGTGTGGTTCGGGAGATCGATCGTCAGCGATCCGAAGCTGAGAACGGGAGTTTCGGCATTTCCCTGGCCCTGCCGTATGGCGACCCGGATGCGGGCAAGCAATTCGCCGGTACGAAACGGTTTGGCGAGGTAATCGTTGGCCCCATGGTCAAGGGCCTTTACAATATCGACCTCTGAATTGCGCACCGAAAGAATGATGATGGGCTTCAGGTACCATTCACGCAACTTTTCAAGGACATCAAGCCCATCCATGTCAGGCAATCCCAGGTCAAGGATGATCAGCACAGGCTGGCTGGTGGCTGCCATCGACAGTCCCTCTTTTCCGGTTGCAGCCCCGGAAATTTTATAGCCGTTCGCCGAGAGTGTTATTTCAAGTAACCTGCGGATTTGCAGTTCGTCGTCAATAATCAATATATTGTCAGGGCTTACCATTACATATTCTGTTTACTGAACTGGTCCATCTCTGAAATTTTCACCGGGATTTTAATGGTGAATATCGCTCCCCCGTTTCTGCGGTTTTCGGCAACAACGGTTCCATGATGGGCCTCTATGAATCCCTTGACAATTGACAAACCCAACCCGGTGCCCCCTGCCCTGGCATCCTTGCCGCGGTAAAACTTGTTAAACACCGATGACAATTCGTCTGCAGGAAATCCATTGCCCCGGTCCATCACCTGGATGGTGAGCAACTCGTTGTCGTAATAGAATTTAAGCCTGATCTGGGTCCCTTCTGGGGCGTACTGTGTCGCATTCAGTACAAGGTTGTGGATTACCTGCTCGATCAGCCCGAAATCAATGAAGACCAATGGCATCTCCTTTGGGATCACCGTTGCCAGTTTAAAGGGCAGCAACTCATGTTCAAGGTTTACGGAAATCTTATGAGCCAGGTCATGGACATCGCACCAGTCGGGATGTGGCGTTATCCGGCCTGATTCAAGGCGAGACATGTTCAGCAGGTTTTCGATGAGCCGGTTGAGCCTGACGGAAGCTGTACTGATCTCATCGTACAGTTTATGCCTCGTTTCTTCAGAATAACTTTGGGCAATCAAAGTATCCGAAGCTCCCATGATGGTCGCCACTGGAATCCGCAATTCATGCGAGATGGAATTGAAAAGTGTTTTATAGAGTTTGTCTGATTCGTTCAGGATAAAGGAATTTTTTGCGGCAACCCTTAAAAATTCACGCTCGTATCTCCCGGATATCTGGGAGAGAAAAGCATCCCAGAATTGTTCTTCCCCCTGTGTAAAGACGCCGGTTTGTTCAACCGCAATGACTCCCATGTTGTCATGGGTCCCTGCCAGGGGATAAAATGTAAAGTTGGTGGAGGGCAAAGTATCCGTATGTTTTCCTGCTTTGGCCGAATGACGGAAAACCCACGCGGCGATGCTTACTTCGTTTTCTGAGAATGCTAATTTCGTTTGGTTCTGAATCCCGATATCGAGTTGATTCTGATCGTTTTTCAGGAATATGGCACAATCCAGGTTGAAATATTTTTGAATATACCTGACCGCAATGTTCGAAACTTCATCAATCGCCGATGCCATTGCCAGGTCCCTTGTCAGTTGATAAAGGGCATGGGTACGCTCCTCGCGTATCCTTATTTTTTCCTCCTGTCGCCGCACCCTGGAGGTCAGGATCCCATTGAGCAGTGCAATGATGAAAAACATGATGAGCATGAGCATGTCTTCGGGTTTGCCAACATACATGGTAAATTGCGGGGGTATAAAAAAAAAATCCCAGATAAAGGCGCTCAGGGTGGCGGCAAGCAGGATGGGTCCCGTCCCGTAAAAAAGGGCGAGAATTGATACCAGGAACAATAAAATGAAGGAGACAACCTGGTAACCGATATAATCTTTAACAAGGTAGCTGATAACCGAAAACAGGATGACAAAGAGGGGGATGACCAGGTATTGCCTGATATTCGAGGTGAAAGGCGGGATGGAAACTTTTTCCCTGAATTTATCCTTTGCCAGGCTGTCGGAACCAAGAATGTAGACATCGATATTTCCGCTGAACCGGATGAGCCTGTTTACAAACCTGCCAAGCCGGAGCATGGAAAACAGGCTGCGGACCCTGGGTTTCCCGACAATTATATGGGTGACGTTTTCTTTCTGGGCAAAATCGACAATGGCCTTTACAATGTCATTGTTGGTGATGATCCGTACTTTAATGCCCAGTTGTTTCGCCAGGTTGATGTTTTTATCAAGTTGTTCCTGCTCCTTCTGTGTAAGTTTATGCAGTGTTTCGACATAAAGCGCCTGGATGTTCGCCCCCATGGAGTATGAAAGGGTTTTTGCCCACCTCAGCAATTTCCCCGAGTAGGGGCTGGGTCCGACTGCAACCAGGAGATGCATTCCCGATTTCCATGGTCCGCGGATGCGTTTGTTCTGCATGTAATCGTGCAATTGCCTGTCAACCCGATCGGCAACGATCCGGAGCGCCATTTCCCTCAAAGCGGTGATGTTCCCTTTGCGGAAAAAATTTCCAATCGCCTCTTTCGAGCGTTCGGGTGTATAAACCTTCCCGTCGGATAGTCGTTGCAGCAATTCGTTGGGGGGCAGATCGATCACCTCAACCTCATCTGCATTTTCAAAAATCTCATCCGGCACTGTTTCTCGAACCATGATGCCTGTGATCTGCGCAACGGTTTCAGAGCGGCTTTCCAGGTGTTGAACATTCAATGTTGTATAGACACTGATGCCATTTTCCAGGATTTCCAGGATATCCTGGTATCTTTTGGAATGACGGCTCCCGGGGGCATTCGAGTGAGCCAGTTCATCGACCAGTACAATCTGGGGTTTACGGGCAATGATGGCATCCAGGTCCATTTCCCGGACGGCAGTTGATTTGTACTGGTAGGTTTTCCGGGGTATTATCTCAAGTCCCTCCGTAAGTTGGACCGTTTCCTGCCGGTTATGGGTTTCAACGTACCCGATGATGATGTCGATGCCTTTCAGCTTTTCGGCTTGCGCCACCTGCAGCATGGTGTATGTTTTGCCAACACCTGCGCACATTCCGAAAAAAATGTTCAGTCTCCCCTTTTTGTTTTTTTCTTCGTCATTTTTCAGAGAAGCTAAAATTGCATCGGGATCGGGCCTGTTTTCATCGTAATTCATCACCTGATATTATCTACTGCCAAATTTAACTTAAATACGTTGATCCTTGGTTCTCCGAAAATAAAATACTGGGGCCCTTCCGTCATGCCTTTGATGAGTTGATGGATTTTTTGTTTTTGTACAGCATTGAAATTTCTGGCTGTCGCGACCCGGTTCAGCTGGCACAAGGCCGCTTCGGGTGAAATGTGCGGATCAAGGCCGCTGGCTGAAGCAAAAATCATCTCTTTTGGGATGGATGCCAGGTCGGTTATGGAATTCCTTGCTGCAAATAACATCCGCCGTTCGGAAACCTGCTTCTGCAGTTTCGAACTTGTTGGCCCGAAATTGGACGCACCTGACGGGACGGGATTATAATCGACTGCTGAGGGCCTTGACCAGAAATAAATGCTGCTGTCAAATTTCTGACCAATCAGTTCATAGCCTGCAATCTTACCGTTTTTCATGATCAGGCTCCCGTTTGCTTTCGAGGGGAAGCAGAGTTGCGCCAGTCCTGTCATCATCAGCGGGTATGCAATTCCCGTCAAAACGGTCATGACCAGGAAAAATTTTAATGCAATCAATAATTGTGTTTTCATGATATTCTCTTTTTCTTCATTCATTAAGCTGGCTTTTAAACCATGTGCGTGAACACGACAAACATGTCGATCAGCTTGATCCCGATAAATGGAATGATGACCCCCCCGATCCCGTAAATCAGGATGTTGAGGGCGAGTACCCGGTTGGCAGAGATGGGCCGGTATTTCACTCCTTTAAGGGCCAGTGGGATCAGGGCGATGATGATCAGTGCATTGAATATGACCGCGCTTAAAATGGCGCTTTCGGGCGTAGCCAGTTTCATAATGTTGAGGACGCTCAGCGGTGCGATTCCCGAGGATGTTACATACAACAAGGTGGCAATGGCCGGGATGATGGCGAAATATTTGGCTACATCGTTGGCAATGCTGAAGGTTGTTAGGGCTCCCCGGGTCATCAGCAATTGCTTCCCGGTTTCAACCACTTCGATCAGTTTGGTCGGGTTGCTGTCGAGGTCGACCATATTCCCTGCCTCACGGGCTGCCTGGGTACCGGTGTTCATGGCCAGTCCCACATCGGCCTGGGCCAGTGCCGGTGCATCGTTGGTGCCATCGCCGATCATTCCGACCAGGTGCCCGCTTGCCTGTTCCTCGCGGATACGGCGGAGTTTGTCCTCGGGTGTGGCTTCGGCCATGAAATCATCCACACCCGCTTCGGCTGCAATGGCTGCTGCGGTCAAAGCGTTGTCGCCGGTGATCATCACCGTTTTAATGCCCATTTTCCTCAGTTCGGCAAAGCGTTGTTTAATTCCTCCTTTTACAATATCCTTGAGATGGATGACGCCGAGCACCTTGTTGTCTTCGGCGACGACCAGCGGGGTGGCTCCCAGCCTGGCCAGCCCGGACACTACTTCGAGAATGGTCTGCGGGAAAAAACCATTGTTGTTTTGAACAAAAGACCGGATGGAATCCGTTGCCCCTTTGCGGATCTGGTGTGTTTTGCCGTCGGGAGTTTTGAAATCAACCCCGCTCATCCTGGTTTGCGCTGAAAAAGGGATAAAGGATGCCTGCAGCTGGTGTACTTCCCTACCGCGGATGTTGAATTTCTCTTTGGCAAGCACCACGATGGAGCGGCCTTCGGGTGTTTCGTCTGACAGGGATGAGAGCTGGGCGGCATCCGCCAGTTCCTCAACCGTCACACCCTCGGCGGGGATGAAATCGGTTGCCATCCGGTTTCCAAGGGTGATGGTGCCGGTTTTATCCAGCAGCAGCACATCCGTGTCGCCGGCAGCCTCGATGGCTTTACCGCTGGTCGCAATGACATTCTTGCGAAGAAGCCTGTCCATTCCGCTGATCCCTATCGCACTCAGGAGTCCCCCGATGGTTGTCGGGATGAGGCATACAAGCAGTGCTATCAGTACTGGAAGCGTGAGGTTATGATCGGCGGATATGCCGGAGGCTTTCAAACTGTAACTGAAATAGGCCGGCATGCAGACGACCACCAGCAGGAAAATGATGGTAAGACCCGACAAAAGGATGATCAGGGCTATTTCATTGGGTGTTTTCTGACGCTTGGCACTTTCCACCAGGGCGATCATACGGTCAAGGAAGGTATTGCCCGGTTCCGAAGTTACTTTTATCGTGACCTGGTCGCTGATCACCTTTGTGCCACCAGTCACGGCACAGCGGTCGCCCCCGCTTTCGCGGATGACAGGGGCTGATTCTCCTGTTATGGCTGATTCATCAACACTCGCAATCCCTTCGATCACATCACCGTCAGCCGGGATCACATCACCGGCAGCACACAGGACTAAATCCCCCTTTTTCAGGTCAGTGGCAACGACCAGTTCTTCCTTATTATGCACCAGCCTGCGTGCCTTTGTTTCCGTCCGGCTTTTCCGCAGGCTGTCGGCCTGGGCCTTCCCCCGGCCTTCGGCAATGGCCTCGGCAAAGTTGGCAAACAAAACAGTAAACCATAACCACAGGGTTATCTGAAAATTAAAAGCGGAAAAATGTCCGGCAAAAATGTCGGACAGGACAACAACGGAGGTCATCAGGGCCCCTATTCCCACAATGAAAATAACGGGATTTTTTACCAGGATGGCCGGATTCAGTTTAAAAAAAGAATCCTTGATGGCCCTTACCACAATTTCACCGGTAAACAAGCGGGTTGTATTTCGATTTTCCATAATTTAAATCCTTGAAAAAATTAATAGGTGACACCCAGGTTCATTAAGAAATGTTCAACAACGGGACCCAATGCCAGGGGAGGGAAAAAGGTCAGGCCTCCCACGATGATGATCACGCTTAACAGCAGGAGCACAAAAAGCCAGTTGTCTGTTTTGAATGTGCCGGATGAAACCGGGGTGATCTTTTTCCTCCCCATGCTTCCTGCTATGGCCATAACCGGCACGATCACACCGAACCGGCCGATGATCATACCAAACCCGAGCATCAGGTTGTAAAAAACGGTGTTGGTGTTCAGGCCGGCAAACGCGCTGCCATTGTTGCCTGCAGCGGAACTGAAGGCATACAGTATCTCTGAAAGACCATGGGGCCCCGAATTATTGAGGCCCGCCAGTCCTGCGGGTACCGTGCAGGCAATCGCCGAAAACAATTTAATGACGATACTGGGTGCCAGTACGGCAAAAATGGCCATCTTGACCTCAAATGCTTCGACTTTCTTGCCCAGGTATTCCGGTGTCCGGCCAACCATCAACCCTGCAATAAATACCGTCAGCAGGACAAAGATGACCATCCCGTACAACCCTGCGCCGACCCCGCCAAATATTATTTCGCCCAGCATAACGTTGAACATCGAAACCAGTCCCGACAACGGCGATAAACTGTCATGCATGCAGTTTACAGCACCGCAGGAAGCATCCGTGGTAATAACAGAATACAGCACACTGTTGGCAACCCCGAACCGGGTCTCTTTACCTTCCATATTCCCTGCAATGTTCAAAACATTGTTGTGACCATATTCCGCCCAGAGCGAAAGGGCAAGACCCGCCGCAAAAAGAATAAACATGGTGATAAAGATCGTCCATGCCTGGCGCCTGGAATTTGTATAATGACCATATGTAAAAACCAATCCGCCGGAGATAAGAAGAAGGGCCAGCATTCCCAGGAAGTTGGTGAAAGGAGTGGGACTTTCGAACGGGTGGGCGGCGTTGGCATTAAAAAAACCTCCCCCGTTTGTTCCAAGCTGTTTGATCGCACTTTGTGATGCAGCCGGGCCCAGCGGGATAACCTGCTCAGTGCCTTGCAGGGTGGTCGCCCTGGCATAATGAGAAAAAGTCTGTACGGCTCCCTGGCCAACAAAGAGCATCGTAAGAACAATGGAGAGTGGCAGCAGGACATAGATCACAATCCGCGTCATGTCGGCCCAGAAATTGCCGAGATTTTCGGTGGTCTTCCTGGTCAAGCCCCGCACCAAAGCCAGGAGCACGGCAACCCCGGTGCCCGCACTGACGAAATTCTGAACGGTCAGCCCGATCATCTGAACCAGGTAACTCAGCGTATTTTCTCCGCTGTAGGACTGCCAGTTGGTGTTGGTAACGAAACTGACAGCCGTGTTAAACGAGAGATGCCATGACACATTGGGCAGTTTTTCGGTATTCAGGGGCAAATAGGCGTGGAACATTTGTAACAGAAATAAGAATACCATGCCGGAAAAGTTGAAAAGAAGGATGCCATAAGTATAAGTCTTCCAGTTCATCTCTTCCTCACTTTTGATGCCGGATACCCTGTAAACTGATCTTTCAAGCCAGCCAAGAACCGGTTTCATGAAATGGTTTTCACCCATGAAGACCTTTGCCATAAATTTGCCAAGCAAAGGTGACAGGGCAACAAACGCAACCATGAAAAACACAATTTGGATCATTTCATTCATATCATTCCTGCCTTAAAATGTTTGCAAATAAGTTTCCGGTTAGAATTTATCGGGCCGTAATAACGTATAAACCAGGTAGCCCAAGATCAGCAAGGCAATAATGCCTCCAACCAGGTAACTTACGGGGCCGTTGGCGACAACTGGGCCTGATGGAGCCGGTGCGGCCACGAGCAGGGCCATCGATCTGACAACATTGTTCTTCATTATAATTTGTATTTTAGTTCGTCCCTGCGTTGCTGCTTTATAACAGGTTTATCCTTAAACAGATATAGGCGTAAACCCGCATATATATTTACATACTATTGCCTTCCTGGTTTGAAGAACCATCCGGGTGCTTGTCAGTTAGATTTGTCATGTTTAACAAGGGAAAAGAAAAGGTACCCAAGGATAAAAGCTGCCAAAACTGCCCCGACCTCTTTCCCGGTGGTTGTGTTTATCTCAGGGATACAAGGTGGCACCACCAAAATTATCTGGATCATAACAGGTCATTTTCAAACCAATGCAAAGATCGGCTTGAAATTATAAGGGTTTTGTAGCAATTAGCCCTTGGATATAAAGATTTTATAAAGATGCGGACCCATAGGTACCTGAGTCAGGCAGGCCCTGTTAGTCCTTCCGGTATTGGAGCGTCGCGAATCCTGTTCTAAAAACAAAATACAAAGGTGGTCCGAAGGTCGTCCAAAGGCAGTACGAAGGTGGTCCGAAGATGGTCCGAAGGCAGTCAAAAGGTGGTACGAACAACACTTAGACAGGGAGTGTTAAGAAAAGTGTTTCAGGGGGGCTTTTGCAGGGTTATGCCCTGAAGCCGTAGGCGAAAGGGCATAACCCTGGCAACGCCGGGTTTTAATTGGAGGACTACCAGATCTTCACCCGCAGGCTGTCGGGCTTCCACATGGCATCGCCCTGTTTGATTCCGAAGGCGGCATAAAATTCGGGGATGTTTGCCAGCGGACCGAGTACCCTGAACTTTGCTGGCGAATGAACATCGCTTTTTACCTGGCTGGCAATGGCTTCCGGGCGTTCGTTGATCATCCATGCCATGGCGTATCCCAGGAAATAGCGCTGGTCGGGATTCAGTCCCGCGACAATTTCATGGTTCTTATACTGTGCTGTTTTTTTGAAGGCTTCATAGCCCATCACGGTTCCGGCGAGGTCGGCGATGTTCTCCCCCTGGGTCTGATCCCCGTTTACATGCAGGCTGTCGACGGCGACAAAGGCATTGAACTGGCGGACGATCATTTTGGTTTTGGCATAAAATTTCGTGCTGTCGGAAACGGTCCACCAGTTGAAAAGATTCCCGTATTCGTCGTATTTGCTTCCCTGGTCATCAAACCCGTGGGTGATCTCGTGCCCGAAGGTCGACCCGCCGATGACCGAATAGAGGATCGCATCGTCGGCAAGCTGGTGTTCAAACCCCGGGACAATGATGTTGCAGCCGGGAACAACAATCTCGTTGTTGGACGGGTTGTAATAGGCGTTGTAGGTCTGGGGCTCCATATCCCATTCGGTACGGTCGACCGGTTTGCCGTATTTTGAGGTCATGTAGCCGAACCACCACTTGTTGGCGCTCATAACGTTGCGGACATACGAAGAGCGGTCGATCTGCATGGCGCTCATATCCTTCCATTTGTCGGGGTAACCCACCTTGATCATGATGGCGTCGAGTTTCTTCAGTGCCTTAACCTTGGTGGTTTCGGTCATCCAGTCGAGGGCCCTGATCCGCTCGGCGTAAACCGCCTTGATGGCATATCCGATCTCTTTCAGTTTTTCCTTGGTCCCTTTTGGCAGGTAATCGGTCACATAAACCTGCCCGACCAGTTCTCCAAGCGAGCCATCGGTTTTCTGAACAACTCTTTTCCACCGGGGTTTGGGTTCGGGAACACCCCGGAGGGTGGTTGAATAAAAGCTGAAGGATTCCCTGAAGGTACGATCGTCCAGGTATGGGGACAGGTCGCGGATCAGGTGGAATTTCAGGTAGTTTTTCCATACATCGAGCGGAACCGATTTTAGCCGGGCATTGAGGACCGTTAAAAATTCAGGTTGTCCCACGATGACGGTGTCCACCGCCGGGAGCCCGGCATTCTTCATGAACAGGGTCCAGTTGAAATCGGGTGTAAGCTGTTTCAGTTTTGCAATGGGGATCTTATTGTAGTTTTTCAGCGGGTCGCGCGTATCGGCCAGTTTCCTGGACCCGGCTGCCAGGGAGGTTTCAAGATCCATGACCTGGCCGGCAATCTTCTTTGAATCACCTTCGTTATGCCCCATGATCATGAACATGTGCGCAAGGTGTTCCACGAATTTAGTGCGGATCATGACCGCGCGGGGCTCCTTGTCAAAATAAAAGTCGCGGTTGGGAAGGCTCAGCCCTCCCTGGTATATGAATACAGCATTTTTGCTGCTGATCCGGTCGTCCTGGTGAACATCAAAACTGCACAATGGAGCACCTGATACCGAGTGGATCCAGGCTGCTACCGCGGCAAGATCTTCCAGGTTCCTGATGCCGTCGATCCGGCCGAAGTCGGCCGTCAGTTCCGACAATCCCTGTTTGTTGATCGAAATGCTGTCCATCCCGGTATGGAAAAAATCGCCGATCTTTTGTTTGTTACTGCCGGTTTCGGCACGGGTAGCGCCGGCGGCCGTTTCGCAGATCTGCCTTACCTGGCTGTTGATCGTGTCCTGGATCAACTGCCACAGTCCGTTGCTCTGCTCACTCGCGGGGATCGCGTGCTCCCTGAACCATTTGCCGTTGGCAAAAAGGAAGAAATCGCTGCCGGGTTTCACGGCCGAATCGATATGGGAAACGAGCGGGTCGGCCGATGGGCCGTTGTTGACCGCGGTACGGAGATTACAGGATACGATGGTCGTCAGCAAGGCGATCAGCAGCAGTTGGCAGGAACGATGGTTCATGTGATTTTTTGATAAAATTATCCTAAAAACATTAAACCCGGAAATAAATTCGACGTATGCCGCGAAATGCACGATATCCGGCATTAAAAGGTCAGTGACGGAGAGCTACCAGCATTGCCCCGGTGATATAAGCCGCGATCCACCACAGGTATGCCCCCAGGGAGTACCAGTGCGTTCCGCCTGAGACCCTTTCCGGTGAAGGGTGCTTCCTGTGAAACCTCCATATCAGGATCGCATCGGTGAGCATCCCGGCGAGGGATGAATAGCCGAGGATGCCATGCAGGGTGAAAGCACCCCGGCTTGACCCGAGGATCATAAAGGCGGTGGCGGTGATATCGAGCAAAACGCCAAGGGTGAGGAATGTGAGAACCTTACGGGTCACCAGCCGTTTACGCTGTTCGGAAATAATGGCAATGCTGTACGAAACAAGGGCAGCCTGAACGGTGATGATGCCGGTTAGGGAATAAAGGTTCATACGGGCTGGTCGATTTTGACGAGTGATTTAAACAGTACCTGGTCTGCGGCAAGCCGGTCGGCGTTTCCATAAACGCAAAGGGTGTCCTGTGCAAGGACATCGGCAACCAGTTGCCTGAATCCGATGATGTCGGCAGGGGTTGTCGACAGGACATCGTCGCGGTCGTGCTGGACCTCCTCGATGGTTCGCCGGGTAAAAAACAGGCTCACCGCCTGGTCGCCCTTCTGGGAAGGTGTCAGGGGTGAGTCGATCTCCGAGATGGTCCCGATAATATAGCGGTTCATGAGTTCGCGGCCGGCATCGAAAGAATCCAGGTAGGCGACCGTGTTCATGTAATTTTCGAGGGTATTGCCGAGGTTCGGATCGCGGTATGAATTGAAGGTGAAATTCCCCGAAGGAGAAATGGAGCTGAATCCTCCGTAAGCCCCGCCGATGACGCGGATCCGCGTTTGCAGCCAGTCGGTCGAAAGCACCTGGTTCAGTACGCGCAGCCTGGCATTCCATGCGTAACCGAGATGTTTGAAATTGGATCCCATGATCACGTACTGTACATTCGAGGCTGCCTGCAATCCTTCGTTGCCTTTGACGAGGCTGAAAGCCCAGGTTTTGGGCCCGGAGTTACCGTTTGGCAGCTGCCGTGCAAGGAAGTTCAGCCCGTTCCCGAAGGCCACCTGGTCGCGTTTTTCCCCGGTGACCGAGGTGACCATGTTGTTCCAGGTGAAAAGTATGGAGGCAACCTGTTTCAGGGTGGCACAGATTTCCGGAGCCGATTTTTCAATGTTCCGGACAAGGTCGGACACAAACCAGTAATAGGAAAGCCCCCCAGTTTGTTCGCTGAACATCCCGTTGTTGCTGATGTATGATGACATCCTCCGGCTGGCCACATGATAACCGTTCCCCTTGACCTGGGAATCGAGTTGCGACTGGTGACGCATCAGCACGGCCTTCAGCCGGTCGATATCGTCGTACAGGGTGTTGTCGAGGATCTCCTCGACCAGTTCAAAAAGTTTTCCAACCTTGTAATTGATCGCCTTTGAGGTGACTACGAATTTTGGCAACATCTTGTTGTCATCCGATTTTACCAGGAAATTGCGCAGCGAGGTGTAGAATCCCCCGGTATGGATGTTCAGTGCTTTGTTCAGCTCCCCGAACGAATAGTTCTTTGTGTCAAGGCTCCCGATCACGTTCGACAGCAGGGCTGCGTAGGGGATCATCTCCTGCGGAAGGACCTTCAGGTCGAAGAAGAGGTTGACATACACCACATCGTTGGTGAACTGTTCATGCGCCAGGACCGGGATGCCTGTAATGTTGAGCTGCTCGACACCATAAAAAACCGCTTTCGGATCGATGTCGCCGATCTCCAGCATCGGGATGGATGCCAGCGCCTCGGGCGGATCTTCACGCTGCTGGTAGCTGATGAGCGCTTCGGTTTCACCGATCAGGGTTTCGATGTCGGTTTCGCCTAGGGTCGACCGGTAGGCGAGGAGCTCGTTTTCAAGCCGCAGCTGGCGTTCCTTTTCAAGCCCGGTCCCTGGTTCAAGGCTGAGCAGGAGCGACAACGGGTTGTCGAGGAAATAGGTGCGGATGATTGTTTCGAGGTAATCGCCGGTGAGTGCTTTTTTGACCTCGGCCAGGTGATCTTCATACTGGAGACCTGCAAACGGGTCGTCGGCAAAGAACCACGCGGGAAGGGTCATGTTGAGGTAGGTAAGCCCTTTCTGGGCGTCATCGCCTTCGCGCAGCCTGAATTCGATCCGGTTGATCACCCCCTCCACCTCCTCTTTGTTCAACCCCTCTTCCACCACTTTCTTAAGTGTGGCGGTTACAATTTCCATGAATTTTTGTTTGTCCCCGGGGTTTGCATTGATGGCGGCGATCTGCACCGCATGCTGCCTGAAGTTGGAGGAGGAAGCCGAAACATCCTGACCGATGCCCGCCTCCTGCAGCGCGAGGCGGATGGGTGCTGATTCCTGGTTTACGAGGATTTCACACAAAATATCAAGCGCCATGGTCAGCGCAAGGTCGGTATTCGGCCCGGCGACAAAATTATAGGTAAGGAAGGTCTGGTTTTCGGTACTCGACTCCTCCATCAGCGGGTACAACGCGGTTACATCCTTCATCTTGCCGAAGGGTGGCTGATCTTCAATGGTGATGACATTTCCCGTTTTCTCATACCCCGACAGGTAATGGGAGTCGATGAAGGCCATCTCCCGGTCGGGATCGGCATTGCCGTAAAGAAAGATATAGCTGTTTTCGGGATGGTAGTTTTTCCGGTGAAACTCCAGGAATTCCTCCCGGGTGAGGGTCGGGATCGCCTCGGGGGTTCCGCCTGACTCAAAGCCATAGGCGTTGCCGGGGAATAGATGTTTAAAAACCTGGTACCAGAGTTCGCGCTGGGGATTCGAAAAGGAGCCCTTCATCTCATTGTAAACGACACCGGTATATGTCAGCGCCTCGTCCCTGCCCTTCAGCTCGTAATGCCAGCCCTCCTGTTTGAGGATGCGGGGATCATCGTAGATGAGGGGATTGAACACCGCATCGAGGTAAACGTGCATGAGGTTGAAGTAATCCTTGTCGTTCATGCTGGCGACCGGGTACATGGTGTAATCCTTGGAGGTGTAGGCATTCAGGAAAGTGCTCAGCGATCCTTTCAGCAGTACGTCGAACGGGCTTTTCACAGGGAAGGACTTTGACCCGTTCAGCACGGAATGTTCCATGATGTGGGGGGCACCGTTGTCCGATTCGGGGAAGGTTTTAAACCCGATGCAGAAGGTCTTGTTGATGTCGGAGGCGGCAATCTTCAACAGCCTTGCCCCGCTTTTCACATGTTTGAAATAGAGGCAGTTGGCGTTCAGCTCCTTGACAAACCGTTCCTCCTCCAGCCTGAAGCCGTGATAGATATTATCCTTTATATACGAGATGGTCATGATGATAATTCAATTGAACTGCAAAGATAGCGCATCTATCGTACCGTTCGCCGAAGAAAAGGACGATCCGCCGGGGACCCTGTCCATTTAACAATTTTACCATCCTGCCATTTTACTATTTTGCTATTTGATCAGCGACAGCCCCTCGAGTGCCGAAACATCCTTCGGCTTGTGCAGTAATACTTTGTTGAACAGCACCTGGGCTTCACGCAGTTTGCCCAGTTTGTAATTTGTCCAGGCATAAAGGATCATGCTGTCGTAGTCGAAGGGATACAGGTTGATCACCTTCTCCAGAAATTTTTCGGCCTTCGTATAATCCTTCCTGCCGTAAAATATCGAACCCATGCGGTAGTTGGCAAGGGTATTCTGCGGATCGACTGCAAGGATGTCGGTATACTGGCTCACCACCTGGTCCCAGTTGCCGAGTGCGGAGGCAGGGTAAACATACCCGAATTTGGGTTCGAGGGCATAAGGCTTCAGCTTGATGGCCTTCTGGTAATAGGCTGTCGATTCGGTAAAGGAACCGTTGAGATATGTGACCCACCCGAGGCGCAGGTTTATTTCATAAGAATCTTCCTGGTAAATGGTCTTCAGGGAGGCGATCGCATCGGCAAAATTGCCCCGCCCTTCATATTCCTGGCTCTTTGCAAAAGCCTCCTGCATCGTCGTGTAATTTGCCTGGCTGAAAAGGGAAAGGGAACATGACAGGAAAAGCAATGTAACGAAACAGCGCGTAATCGAGCATGCTGATTTCTTCCGGTTTTGAGTTTTGAGTTTTGAGTTTTGAATTTTTCTTACAGTTTCCATGTAATTCCTCCGATGATTGTGTTAGTGGTATATGGGTTGTTTTTAGTTTGCAGAACCTCCTTGACGGCATGGGTGTCGGGGTTCACGGTTTTGATATAATAATACTGCTGGCTCTCCTTTTTGAAATACTGCCAGATCAGCGACAGCTGAAGGTGTTTCCCGGCCATGAACACAAGGGTGGCCCCGCCGCGGTAATCGATGATGTCACTGTTGTTGTAAACGACCGAACCATTGAAAATATTGGCATTGGTGTAGTCGCCATTGTAAAAATTCGCCTCGCCCCACATCCAGTGTGTGATCCTGCCGCCGATCACCTGGCTGAGCAGCAAACGGCTGGTTTTTCCCTGGAAAAAGCCGGTGGCGCTGGTGGTGCCGTAGAAATTGAAATTTCCGAAAGGATAATAGGTTACCGATGCGCCGGCCTGTTTCTGGGTTTTACCGTTCAGGTTTGACCAGCTGCCCGATAGTGACAGGTTTACCCTGCCCAGTTCCTTTGAAACCCGGAGCGAGACCACCCAGTTGTTGAAGGAGGTATCCTTTTCGGTATAATTGTATACGAGCAACGGGTAGCGGAACAGGTGGTAGGTACTGTCGCGTTTCAGGTAATAGGCCGTGTCGGTGATGCTGTCGGTGCGGTAAGTGGTGGTGATCACTTTGTAGCGGTCGTTGATCCAGTGAACGGCCGGCATCACCCTGAGCCCCCAGGGGAGGACGATTGTGACCCCGGCATAGGCTTCATGCTGGGTTACATGGTACCTGAAGGAGGTGTCGTGCATGGTCCAGGGATAGGAATAGAAATAATCGTTGCTGAAAAACTGGCGGCTGACCGAATCGCGGTGTGCTTCGGCCCGGCCGTACTGGATGTAACGGGTCTTGGTGAAATCCAGGTAGTTGTACGACAGGCTCAGGCCGATCCTGTCCGACACCCTCAGCCTGAGCCCGAGGCTTGCGTAAAAGCTGTTCCCGTAGAGGTCGCGCCCGCCATATATGCTGTCTTTCCCTGCCAGGGTCGGGATGTCTTTCGGATTCCGGTCGCTGCTGAGGGTATAGCCGCTTTCGAAATGCACCTGTTCAACGATCCCGGTCTCTGACCCAGTGGTATCACGATCCCCTGCAGGCATGGAGGCCCGGAGAAGCAGTGCCTCCTCATTCCGGTTGGTAAGGCAGTAGGCCCGGTAAAGGTAATTTCCGGCAACCGGGTCGCCGGAGTTGAACTGCCGTGCCTTTTCAAGGTGGGCAATTGCCGGCAGGTATTCCGATTTCCGGTAATAGGAGATACCCATTCTCACCCGGAGGTAGTAATAATCAATATCCTGCCTTAAAGCCTGCTTCCCGACGGCGATCACGCTGTCCCATTTCTGTTCCTGGTAACACCGGTAGGTGAGCATGTCGACTGTCGCAAAATCGAGTTTTGCCGAAGCCATGGAAAAAACCGGCATGAGCGAAACCAGCGGGAGAAGGAAAAGAACGAGTTTTTTTCTCATCGGCTGCTGATTAAGTGGACAATGGTCTCATTACCCTTTTCCCTGATGATGAAACGTTCAAGCCCGTGAATGCCGACAAAAATGTCACAACTCATGTTCCTGAGTTCAAAAGTGCCGAGCCTGGCCTTCACCTCCGCATGCAGACTGATGTCGGTCTGCATCAGGTCATCGCCCATGTCAAGGTAATGCAGGCGGTATTCCGACCGCGTGAAAAAGAAGAACGGGGCCACGCAATCCTGGACCAGACCGGCAACCCGGTTGTTGAAAATGTTGACGGGAAACTGGTCCTTCACAAGGAGGTCGCGGTAATAACCCGTCATCACTTTGTAGGCTCCTAGAAAGAATTTGTACAGGACCGACGACCGGTCGCCTTCAAAATAGGTGAAGTAGTGGATATCGCCGTCGTTCCTGAACCATGCGCGTGATCCGGTTTCCTCGCAAAAAAGAAAGACCTGGTTGATGGCATCCACCTTCACCTCCCATGCAACCTGGTATTCCCTCCCGGAGGCGGGGATAACCTTGAACCGGAACTGCTGGCCGGGGATAAAATGAAATGCCCGCTCCAGGGAGGAGTTTTTAACAATATTTGAAACAGGTACGCTATTTTCAGGCGATTCGTAGGAGATCATTTCGTAACCGCCGTTTTTATGCCGGATGAAGTGGCTCAGCGGGTAATCAAGGGTCGGGGAGCCGATCCAGGGAGTTGCCTGCAGCTGGAAATGAAGGTGGGGCACCGGCGATCGCCCCGAGTTGCCGCAGGAGGCGAGAACCTGGCCTTTTTTCACGGCATCGCCCGCGCTGACCCTGATGCTGCCCTTTTTCAGGTGTGATAATTTTGAATAGAGTTGGTCGGCATGCCTGAGAATAATGGTGTTACCCCAATTGTGTTCCAGGTCCACCCGGCCGATCTCATTATCGTCAACATCGTCGATGACCTCCTCAACGTGCCCGTCCGCCGGGGCGACGACCGGTTTGCCGAACGCGTAATAATCTTCACGGTTGTTCCCCTCGCCCGACCAGGTATGCCCTTCGTCATCCGTCACCTCGAAATCCCAGGCATGGCGCCAGTCGCCCTGGTGCGTAACTTCCCCGTCGTGGCCCTGTGTCACTTTCCATTCGCCCCAGAAGGGCAGCATGAACGGGAAATAGAGTGATTTGCCGAAGCGCGTCTTGTAATTGGAATGTGCGTACAGGTTTTTCTCGGGAGAATTTTGCTGGAACGAGACCAGTTCGGGTTTGTCGAAAAACCGTTCACGGAACTTCAGGACATAAAGGAAAATGAGCACGACAACATTGAACGGCAGGGAATAGACGGAAAGCTGGAACATGGAGAAAATTGCCTGGGTGCTGGTCAGGATGATGGATATCAGCGGGGTGAGCAGGATCACCCACAGGAAAGACCACCGCGAGGGGATGATGAAAAATCCGCCGACGGCGATTGATGTCAGGATGAAATTGAACCCGATGAAGCTGTAGCTGAGTTCATGAATATCGGCGCCGATGAAATGGTAATAGGCATAGGCTGAGAAAAAGCCCACCAGCGACAGGATGAAGGCAATACGGGAGTAGATCAGCAAACCGATGGCAATCAGCACCCCTGCCATCAGGTGGTACTGAAAAAAGATGGCCCCCAGCGAGGTAAAATAGAGCCTGACCGACTCAGGGATCCCCATGTCGGCCAGCAGGTTGTAAGAGGTAACCATTTTCTGTCCCCCGAGCCTGAACATCTCGTTGGTCATGTAAATCCCGCGTTCACTCACATGAAGCGCCGTAAACTGGCGGGTGGCAAGGCTGACCAGCCAGGTGCCGAGTAAAAATGAAACACTCAGGAAAGGCAGCCCGTATTTCCCGATCACCCCTTCCATCCATACCGTCAGGAACAGGGTCAGCAGGGAGGCAAAACCCAGGATGATGAAGAACTCTGGTCCGGGCTGGTAAAATACCCCGAGCCCAAGTCCCACCAGCAGGCTGTTGAACCCGTAATAGCCCCGTTTGATCTTCTGCCTGTTAAGACCGATGAGATAGGCAAGCGTGTTAGAAGCCATTACCGCGATCACCCCGCTTAAACCCGCCCAGAAATCAAAAAACGACACGATCACCAGGATCACCGAAAAAATCCAGCTGTCGGAAAAAAAGATCTGGGTATAGCTGTTCAGCAAACTCGAAAGAAACGAGGGAAAAGTGGTCGTCAGTCGTTTGATAGCCAAAGCAAAAATAATTAAAAATTAAAAATTAAAATTACGGAGAATTCATCCTGACATCCCCAAATCTCCACATCCCCAAATCTCCACATCCCCAAATCCCCAAATCCCCACATCCCCAAATCTCCACATCCCCAAATCCCCAAATCCCCACATCCCCAAATTTTCACACTCCAAATCTCCAAATCATTTAAACATTGAACTTCGCCAGGTGCGCGGGCACCTCTTCCATGCTGTTCATGTTTTCAAGCGATTCCCTGCTGCGGATCAGGTGAGGCTTTTCGTCCATGTCGATCAGCACAACATTGGGCCGCAAGGTAATAAATTGCATCCATTGTGTCATGTTGTAAGCTCCTACGTTGTGAATGACAATGTGTTCGCCCTTATTGAGCAGCGGCAGGTTTGTGCTTTCGCGGATCACGTCTATGTTCATGCACAGCGGTCCGTACAGGCAGGTATCCTCCGAATAATGGGTGAACGACTGCGCCGGCGTGATCTTGTGATCGTACCAGAACGAGGTGAACAGGATGTTCACCCCCACATCGATGATCGTATTGCGCCGTCCGGTGCTCGACCGCTTGTTCGAGATCACCGATCCGAGCAGGAATCCGGCCTCATCAACCAGGGCACGCCCGGTTTCAAGGATGAGCAGGGGCAATTTGTCTTTCTGAAAATTGCTGTTGATCAGGGCGGTGGAGATGGCTTCTGCAAAGTCGTCGAAGGAGGGATTGATATCGTTTCCCGGAAGGTACGATCCCTTGAGCGTGTTCCTGGAGGCGAACCCGCCTCCCATGTCGATGTAGCGGATCGTATGTTTGAATTTGCTTTCGAGTGCAAGCGCAAGTTCAGCCAGCTTGGCCGCGGCAATGCCATAAGCAGACGGTGAGAGCATGAATGTCCCGATGTGGCAGTGCAGTCCGACAAGTTGCATTTTTTCCGAATGCATGATTTTGTTGATGGCATCCCAGGCCTGGCCGTTTTCATAATTAAAACCAAAGCGATCCCAAATGGGATATACACCTGTATCCATATTTACCCTGATGGCAACCCTTGGACGCCTGTCCAGCTTTTCAGCCAGTTCGGTGATTGAATAGAGTTCGTCAAGGTGATCGATGTGGATCAGCGAATCGTTCAAGATGGCCCTGGTGAGGTCGGTTTCGCTTTTGTCCGGACCGTTGAAGATTATTTTCTTTCCATCCACCCCGAGGCTGATCGCCTTTTCGTATTCAAACCCCGAAACCACCTCGGCCCACGAGCCCTCCTGGTGGAAAATGCTGCAAACAGCGTTCAGGTAGTTTGTTTTGTACGACCAGGCAAACTGCACCTTCGGATACCGTGTTTCGAACGCCTTTTTTGCCTTCCTGATGGTCGACCTCACCGTCTTTTCGGAAATGACGAAGAGGGGAGAACCATAGGTACGGATGAGTTCGTTCACCGACACCCCGTCGATGCTGGTCATGGGTTCATATTCAGTCCTGGTTCCGAATTTGTTCGGCATCCCGGTTTCAAGCTTTTTAATCACCGGGCGTTCATATCGAATTTTGCTCATTTTGTTATTTTTTCTGAATTAATTCCACACATAAAATCCAAATCTCAATGCCGGAATTTAGCCCCAAACCATTAGATGCCTTATTCCCGGTTTTCCTGCATTACTTTATTCCTGCATTCATTTCAAAGTTCCCCGTAAACCGAGATCTGCTCAAATTCTTCCCGGTCAACGATCATATCCCATGAATACCTCACGAACATTTTTCCAATGGCATAAGAACTGAAGGGGGTAACCTTCACCCCCATGGCAAGGTTCACCAGCGCTTCGGGGATGTTTTGCCCCACGCCCACTGCCAGGTAGATCCATGCCGGGAGCCGCGGGTTGATCTCCAGGAGGAAGAGTTCACCGTCCTTGTTTTTCATCAGTTCGAGTTCGAAACCTCCCCTCCATTTGGTGTTTTTCAGGAATTTCCTCGTCATGTCGAGCATCTTTTCGTCCGATATGGAGATCCCTCCCCAGGCTTTGCCCTTGTCGGTGATGTACTGCTTGCGCATGGGAACCGCCGCGATGGTATTCCCTTTGCCGTCGCCCAGTCCGGTAACATTGAATTCAGTACCATGTACAAACTCCTGGATGATGATCGGAAGTCCCCATTTGGCGCTGATCTTGTTGAAGTAGCTCTTCACCTGTTCGATGCTGTAGGCGATCGAAGCGTCGTAAAACTTTCCCTTGACGATCATCGGGAACGAAAATTCGGAAGGCAGGCTGTGCACCGTGTTCAGGTCGAAGATCACCTTGCTTTTCGGTACGCTGATGTTGTATTTCCGCCCGAAATCGTTAAGGTTCACCTTGTGGCGTTCTTCAAACTGGCGCAGGGTGGGCAGGAACATGTGGATACCCATCTCCTTTAATTTCGCTTCCAGCTTGATAAAGGGATAAAGTTCCGCATCAAAGTTCGGGATGATCACGTCGAGGTTCTCCTTTTCATGGATGTATTCCATCCTGGCAAGCAGGGTATCGGTGCCTGCGCCCGGGTAGGGTATTGAATAGGTACGGTCGACCAGGTCGTGCATGTAGATGCCGGGCTCGAGCGACTCGTAAGAAAGCCCGATGATGCGGACATCAAACGAAGCTGCCTCCCGCAGCGCCCTGATTACCGACACCCCGGGACCCGGCGAGTCGATGGCGTTCAGGCCGGTGACAGCGATGTTAAGCTTTCGTTTCTTCATGGCTTTCGATCAGGTTGTGATGTTCCAGGATACCGATGAAGTCGTGGTAGTCTTTCTCAAAGGTATCCCGGTCGGTCGAATATTTGCTGAGGATGGCTTTGCTGATCTGGTCGGGGCTTTTATCTTCCCTGACCATGTTCAGGATCTCGACCCCGATGGGGTTGACGGAAAATGATTCGCCCGTCACCGGGTTGAACAGAAGCCCGGCCTCACTTACGGCAACATTTTTTCGAAGTTTCATAGGATGATTTTTGATTGTACGTTCCTGCCGGAGATAAACCCGGATTGACCCGGAAAATGTTTCAAAGGATCTGCCGGGGCAAAATTACGGCACAATATTACAACCCGGTGCCGGGCTGCATGTTATAAAATTCGGGAAAATTTGTACAAGATTTTAAGGAAGAAACGGGGTTGATGACCTGCGATCCCCGTGAATAAAGGGTTTTACGTGATTTTGTCAATGCCTTTGCGGCCCGCGCCCGGGGTACCCCTGTATTCCGTAACCGAAATCCCGGTAACCGATTTGAACTGGGTCGAAAGATACTGTACGCTGCTGTATCCCATCATATATGCAATTTCGCTCAGGGTGAGTTCGCCGTATTCGATAAGTTCCTTTACCTTTTCAATCTTGTGGAGGATGGTGAACTTTTCGAGGGTAATCCCTTCATGTTTTGAAAAAAGCGTCGAAATGTAGGGGTACGACATGCCGAAACGTTCGACCAGGTAATCCGAATTCCGCACCATGGCATTGTAGGTGGAGTTGTGCACCAGGTCGATCACTGCATGCCTGATCTGCTCCACGATCATCTTCTCCTTGTCGCGGATGATCTCAAACCCGTAACCATCCAGGATCGATTCGATTTTTCTCCAGGTGATCTTTGCCGTGTCGAGGGCAAGGCGCAGGGTTCCCAGCTGTATCTCCTGTATTTCAACCCCGTCGAGCGTCAGTTCCCGGCGCAGCAGGTGAATGCAACAGCTGCAGGTCATGTTTTTCACATGGATGGTCCTGGCCGGTAATTTCGGTTTTTTTTTCATGGGCGCCGGTCACACGAGATCATACCTGTAGGAGTCCTGCCTGACGAAAATGAACAGCATGATGGTGAAGGCCCACATCGAGGACCCTCCGTAGCTTATGAACGGCAGTGGGATGCCGATCACCGGGACCAGCCCGAGCGTCATCCCGATGTTGATGGCAAAATGGAAGAAAAGGATGGAGGCGACGCCGTAACCATAAAACCTGCTGAATCTCGATCGTTGCCGCTCGGCAAGGAAAATGATCCTGGTGAAAAGGCCAAGATAGATCAGCACGAGCGCCGAGGAACCCGCAAAGCCCCACTCTTCGCCAACGGTGCAGAATATGAAATCGGTGCTCTGCTCAGGAACGAAATTGTATTTTGTCTGTGTCCCCTGCAGGTATCCCTTCCCGAAAACCCTCCCCGAACCGATGGCGATCAGCGACTGGTTTACATTGTACCCGGCCCCCTTCAGGTCGATCACCTGACCAAGCAGTACATGAATCCTGTTCCGCTGGTGCTGTTCAAGGATGTGGTTCACGCTGAAGTCGACCGAGAAGACAAAACCGACGGAACCGAGGAAGATTCCTGTGATCAGGACGATGGTACGAAGTTTTTTATTGCTGTAAAAGTAAAAGATCCCGGCTACAAGCAACAGCACCGCAACCAGGATGACCTTGGAGACCAGCAGCGCCAGGATCCCCAGGACCGGAAGCACGATGAATGCAAGGGGGACGAACCCTGTCAGGCCGGCCCGGTACAGCACGATCACCAGGGCCAGGAAAACAATGGCCGAGCCCGTGTCGTGCTGCAACAATACGATGACGGCAGGTGCCAGGATGATGGCCGCAGCGATCATCATGCTTCTGAACCGTGCCAGGCTTACGTCAAGGGTTCCAAGGTATTTTGCCAGGGCCAGCACGGTCGCCATTTTCGCGAATTCGGCAGGCTGGATGCCGAATCCCCCGAAGGCGAACCACCCTTTTGATCCTGCCACCACGCGACCCGAAAAGATCACGACGACCAGCATGAAAAGGAAAAATCCATAGATGAACCAGGCAAACTGGGAGAAAAATTTTGGGTCGATGATGAGGATCCCCAAGGCCAGGAAGATGGCCGCAAGGATGAATACCATCTGTTTGCCGTACTTCTGGGTAAGATCAACGATGTTGTTATGGATGTCGTTATACACGGCGGCATAGATGTTCAGCCAGCCGATGAACACCAACAGGAGGTACAGCAGCACCACCACCCAGTCAATCCGGTAAAAGATTCCCTTGTCCTCTCTCACTTTCAGGTAATTTTCCGTTTATCAGGTTTCCGTTGATCATGCGCTCTTCCAGGTCTTTGCGTTTCACCTGGCGCTTCAGGTATTTTTCAATCATAAGGCTGGCGATCGGGGCCGCCCACGCTGCCCCCATGCCGGCATTCTCGCACACCACCGAGATTGCGATTTTAGGATTTTCCCTCGGGGCAAAGGCGATGAAAATCGAATGGTTCTTGCCATGCGGGTTTTGCGCCGTGCCAGTCTTGCCGCATACGTTTACGCTGTCGATCTGCGCGATCCGTCCGGTTCCGCCGGTGACCACGTCGCCCATCCCTTCGATGACGATGTCGAAATACCGCGGGTCGACCAGGGTGTTCCGTTTGGTGTTGTAAGCCAGGTTCAGGCTGTCTTTTCTGCCGATGCCATGAATGATGTGCGGGGGATAATACCATCCCCGGTTCGAAATAAGTGCGGCAAGGTTGGCCAGCTGGATCGGGGTGATGCCGATCTCGCCCTGGCCGATCCCGAGCGAAATGATGGTCATCGACCGCCACCGGTCAACCCCGTGGTATTTATCGTAATAGGTGGGGGTCGGGATATTCCCGTTGAGTTCGCCGGGGATGTCGATGCCGATCCGCTTGCCGAAACCGAAGCTCATCACCTCTTTCCGCCAGTTCTCGTAAGACTGGCGTGTGCTCGCGAACGATTTTTTATCGATGATCGATTTAAATACCCGGCAGAAGTATGAGTTGCACGAAATCTGGATGGCCCCGACAAGGTCGAGGGGCGAGGGATGGGGGTGACACGCCACCTTTTTCCCGTTCCCGAGCGGGAACCCTCCCGGGCAGCCATAGCGGGTATCGGGGGTGAGCACGCCCTCCTGCTGGCCGATGAGCGCATCCACCAGCTTGAAGGTCGATCCGGGCGGGTACATTGCCATCAGGGCGCGGTTGAACAGGGGAATGAAAATGGTATCCTGCAACAGAAGGGTGTAGTTTTTCTTCCGTATGTTTCCCGCCAGCAGGTTGGGGTCGTATGAGGGACTTGAAACCACACAAAGGATTTCGCCTGTCTGCGGTTCAATCGCGACGATGCTGCCCTTCTTGTTGGTCATCAACAGTTCGCCGTATTGCTGCAGTTCCACATCCATGGAGGAGTAGAGATCGGTCCCTGCCATTGAAGCAGTATCGTACTTTCCTTCCCTGAAGCTCCCCTTGTCGCGGTTCAGCACATCATAAACGCGGATCTTCATCCCCTTTTTCCCGCGGAGGATATCCTCATACGATTTCTCGATGCCGCTGATGCCGATATAGTCGCCCGACCGGTAATAGGGGTTCTTCTCGATCACTTCGGGCCCGGCCTCGCCGATGTACCCGAAGGTGTGCGCAGCAACAGGATAGGTGTATTTCCTCAGGGTGCGCGACTGGACAAAAAACCCGGGGAAGAGGAAAAGCTGCTCTTCAAGGAAGCCGTAATTTTCGCGGGTGATCTGCGCTTCAAAGATAGACGGCCGGTAAGGTGAAAAGTTCCTGGCCTTCTGCAGGCGGTTGATGAACTCTTCCTTGTCAATGCCGATCAGGTGGCACAGCGCCATGGTGTCGGCGTTTTTGACCTGCCGGGGGATCACCATCAGGTCGTAGGCAGCTTCGTTGTAGACCAGCAATTTCCCGTTGCGGTCGAAAACCAGCCCCCGGGCCGGGTATTGTGTGACATAACGGAGTACGTTGTTGTTGGCCGACAGGATGTACTTGTCGACCATGATCTGCACATAGAAAAGCCGTGCAAGAAAGAACAGCCCGATTAACAGGAAAAACCCGATGATTAAATACCTGCGGTCCGCGTAAATTCTGTCCATCCGCTGTTACCGTCTCCTGAGGATGATTGGTGGCGTGGAATCAACATTGCTTTTATGCAAGGCGCGGTCGTATATGAAAAACTTGAACTTGACCGTGTCGTGGGCCGGTTTGGGGTTCAGCAGGATCGTGTCGACAATGTAACCCTTGATCGCCTTGTTCGGATCGTCGGGGGTTAGGTAAGGGATTCGTGCGCTGAAGGGAACGGTGGTGACCAGTTTCACGAAGCTCCCGTTCTGTTTTTCGTAATAATCGATGATATAGTTGTAATAATAAGGGCTTCCCGAATCGAATGGAGGCTGGGTCTGGCCCGGCAGTAAACCGATGTCGCCGTTGCCGTCCTTGAAGGTGATGGTCAGGTAGCCCCTTGTTGCATATTTCCCGGTGTCGAATTCCTCAACAAAACTCTGAAAAGCGATCACAGGGACATCCGGATAAACCTCTTTCTTCATGCAGGATGAAACCAGGAACAGGCAACCTGTGGCGACTGCAAGCAGGAAAAGTTGAAAACCGCGGTAATTGCGCATAAACATCATGGTTCTTATCAACGTTAATTCAATATCTTTGCAGGTCGTAAAGGTACAAAAAATTGGTGAAACAGCGGGACGGGGAAATAATTAACGAATGGGCTGACAGTGATGTTGTACGGTGATATCACCTTTTAACCTTGTTTAAAATTCCAGTAATGAAATTGACAGAAAATATTTTCGGGATATCCACCCCTGAGGAATTCAACCTTGCCGCCCTGGAGCTGTTCCGTTACCAGTATGAATCAAATGACGTGTACCGTGAATTTGTCGACGCACGGAGGATCAGTCACCGGAGTGTTGCCAGGGTGGAGGATATTCCGTTCCTGCCCATCAGCTTCTTCAAGACCAGGGATGTCGTCTGCGGCAACAAACCGCCCCAGGCTGTTTTCCGCAGCAGCGGAACCACCGGTATGGTGCGAAGCCGTCACCTGGTAACCGATCTGGCCCTCTATCGCCATTCCTTCATCAAGGGGTTCACAAGATTATACGGCAATCCCGAGGAGGTCCAGTTCCTTGCGCTGACACCTACCCCCGAGCAGGCGCCCGATTCCTCGCTCGTTTACATGATCCAGCAGCTGATGGACCTCAGCAGCAGTCCCGAGAACGGCTTTTTCCTTGCAAACCATTCAGGGTTGCATGCCCGTCTCCGCCAGCAGAGGGCAAGAGGGAAAAAGGTGATTATGATCGGGCTTACATACGCCCTGCTTGATTTTGCAACCAACTACCCGGGCGATTATGTGCCGGTGATCGTTATTGAAACCGGCGGAATGAAGGGAAAACGCAAGGAGATCACGCGCGAGGAACTGCACGGTTTGCTTTGCCCGGCCTTTGGCGTAGAGCAGATCCATTCGGAATACGGGATGACGGAACTCCTGTCGCAGGCATGGTCCATGGGCGACGGCAGGTTCAGCACCCCGCCCTGGATGAAGATCATGATCACGGATGTAAACGATCCGCTGACCTATGTTGGCACCGGAAAGACAGGCGGCATCAGCATCATCGACCTCGCAAACCGCGATTCATGCAGTTTCATTGCCACCGAGGATCTTGGCAGGCTCCACCCCGACGGGCAGTTTGAAGTCCTTGGCCGTTACGATGCCTCCGATGCGAGGGGTTGCAGCCTGATGATATAAAATCCAAGGAGATTCAAAGATCTTCCCGGTAAAAATTGCATGTTAAATGCCTGGTATGCCTGAACAGCCCAACAATCCCCTTCACGGCGTAACGCTGGAAATGATCCTGCGGCACCTGCTGACCCTTTACCGCTGGGAGGACCTTTACAAATTGATACGGATCAACTGTTTCCTGGAGAACCCCGGCATAAAGTCAAGCCTTACTTTCTTACGGAAAACCCCCTGGGCGCGCGAAAAGGTCGAAAAACTTTACCTTTCCACCCTGGCCGGGAGTGCCGCTGCCTTACTCAAACCCGGACAAAACCTCCCTCCCCAAAATCCTGATGAAAAATGAAAGCCTGTCAGCCCCGACAGGCGGACACACAGAAAAATTTTCCAGGAAAGGTTGTAAAAGTGGTAAAAGTTGACCGGGGTCTATTTCCTGATCAATACCTTTCGCACGGTCCGGCCCGATTCATAAATCATTTCCAGGATATACAGTCCGGCCGGGGAGGAGCGAAGATCGATTTTCCTGACGGCCCTCCCATTGTGCATGGTGAAGGAATCCCTGTAAATTGCAACGCCCATGCTATTGCAGACGGTCATGGAACAAACGGTCCCTCCGGCCCAGTCGAAATCAACGGTGAACAACCCGTCGCAGGGGACGGGAGCGACGTGGACGACCGGCCCGTGGTTTTCATCAACCCCGGTCATCACAAGGTCAATGTTGTTGCTGGTGTCGGAACTGCAGCCATTGGCTGTCACCACATCCCAGTACCATCCCGAATGCACGGCTGTATGCGACGGCCCGGTGGCCCCCGCGATCATGATGCCGTTCAGGTACCACTGGTTGCCGTTGGGGATGCTGCTGGTCAGGGTGAATCCCGCAGCTGAAATTACGGGACTTGGAGGCGATTGGGACGCCGTGATGTAATTTACCTGGAGCAGGCTGTCGGCCCAATAACCGTTGTTCACCACAAGCTTTACATTATAACTCCCGGGAGTATTGTACACAACGACGGGGTTGGGGGAAACTGAGGCGGGAGGGGTGCCGCCGGTAAAGGTCCACCGGTATGAAAGGTTGCTGCCTGTCGCGAGGCTGGTGAAGGTGACCGGTTTGCCGGTGCAGGCCGAAGTGGCCGATGCACTGAAGTTAGCGGAACAGGATGGAACCCGTTTCAGCAGCGTGCCCTGCGATCCGCAGATATAGCCCCATCCTCCGGCCGTGAAGATGCATTCGTACAATGCCGCCTGGTAGGCCGACCCGGGGAAGGCGTTGGTCCAGGTTGCACCATTGTTGGTGCTTTCATAAACCAGTTCGGGGGTCCCGCAAACGTAAACGTGCGTCGGCGTATCCCAGCCGAAATCGTGCCAGATGTCGGTCCCTACGGTCTGAACAGTCCAGGTGGTCCCTCCGTCGTAGGTCTTCACGATCACACCATTGTCGCCGCAAGCCATCCCGGTAAGGTTGTTGTAAAATTTGATCCCCGTCAGCAGACCCCCCGGAACCGAATACACTGTGGACCAGGAGGCGCCGTTGTTGACCGATTTCTGAATATGGCCGGCGTTGTCCACCAGGAAATAGGTATTCCCGGAAACATGGCAGGCATGATTCGGTACACTTGCCAGTCCTGTCGCAATGGTCCATGAGGTCCCCCCGTTGCTGGTTACCCAGACTCCCGGGAGGGTGTTGGTTGAACCCAGCAGGATGCCGTTGGAGGCATCTTTGAAAACAACATCCGTGTAATAGTAGACGTCGGGAGTTACCGGTGGTGACGTCCAGGTGGCCCCGCCGTCGGTGGTTTTGCCAAAGCCGCTCCACCCTGCCGACAGTTTCGGCCATCCTGCCACGAACCCGTTGTCGGTGTCAACGAAGCAGGACCCTTCCGCTCCTTCGCCGGCCCCGGTCCATACCGGGGTCCAGGTGGAGCCACCGTCGGTTGTTTTCAGAACGATTCCATTCCCCTGGTATGTAAGGGATTCCCCCGAAATATAGCCGATGTTGTCCTGATTTGACGGAAAATCAACACCCCTGAGGATATAATTATAGCCGACATTGGTCTTGACCCATGGTGGACCTGACTGGGCCCGGAGGTGATTGACCGAAAGTGCGGTGGAAAGCAGAAGGGATAGGATTATGGAGATAGTTTTCATGTTGAAGCTTGTTTTTTGGTTGTTTGTCAAATGATGTTGTATTCGTTATGATTGCATTGTACCTGGTTTTACACGGAAGCTTTTCCGGATGGATGGCGATACCATCGGCCTTGTTCCATCTCAGGGAAAGGGCTGAAAGGCGGCACAAAAATACAAACAGAAAGTGTTGATTCATACGAAACGGGGGTTACAAAATCGGTACAGACGTCTTACAATTCCTTACAGGTGAACCGGAAACCTTATATTTACAGCTTAATGTGTACTTTTTTCCGGTTTTCCGAAGGAAATGTTAATTTTGTTTTTTCCATTTGCTTCGTATGTTCCGCATGCATTCCATTTTCTGTTTTCTCTTTTTCCTGGTTTCTTTCGGGGCAACCGGGGGAGTTGAACCAGCGAGGTATGCCGACAGCATAGACATGGTCCTGAGAAAAACAACCGGGAAAAAGCAGCAGGTTGAAATGATGCTTGCAGCAACCAGGCAGCTGAGCTCCACCGATCCCGATAAGGCGCTGATATTTGCGACAAGGGCGCTGTCGGCATCGTCGGGGACTGATTATGCAGTGCTCAGGTTGCAGGCCATGATCGAAGTCGGCAAAATCCAGATTCTGAAAACCCAGTTCACCGCCGGGATGGCCATGGTGCTGAAGGCGAAGGAGCTTGCCGGCCGCCTTGAAAACAAGAAGGAACTGGGAGAAGCTTACCTGATCATCGGGATGATCAGGATTTTCCAGGGAGATTATACCGACAGCTACGAATCCTATTTTACTGCCCTGCGGTTGTTCGAAGGGATCGGGGACCAGGAAGGGATCATCAAGGCCCTGAACGGGATCGGGAATATCTGCTACTACCAGCAGAATATCAACAAGGCCTGCATATACTACGTTAAGGCGCTCCGTATTGCCCGGGAGACCCACGATACTGTCCAGATTGCCAACGTGGTGAACAATGTGGGGCTGGTGATGGTAGCCAGGGGACAAACCGACAGCGCCATCGCCTGCTACCGGGAGGCCATTGAAATTCACACGCGGCTTGGGCTGAAGATCCGGCTGGCTACCAATTACATGAACCTTGGAGTGGCGTACATGAATGAGAAAAAATATGATGATTTCCTGGCCAACTTTAACAAGGCGATCAGCATTTCAGCCTCCGTCAATTCCAGGTTCAACCTGGCCATGTGCAACCTCGGTCTGTCCGATTATTACGTGGAGATCAGGGATCCGGCAAACAAAGTGAAATATGCCATGCTGGCACTGAACGACGGGCAGGTCTATAAAATGAGGGAGGTTGTTTTGCAGGCGGCTACGGTACTGCACGACCATTACCTGGCAACAGGCAAAATCGACAGCGCATACAAATACGCGATGCTGCGCAATGCAGCAAAGGACAGCATCGACATCGAACATTCCACGGCAAGGTTGACCCTGCTCGAAATGGAATATACCTATGATAAAAAACTCAGGGAAGATACCCTGAAGCAGCAACGAAAAGACTTTATCACCATCATCCTCATCATCCTGGTAATATCAGGGTTGATCACCGTAACGCTTTTCCTCTCCCGCCAGATTGTGAAAACAAAGAATATCCGGCTTGAAAAACAGCGGCTTTCCGACGAGGTGGAATTTAAGAACAAAGAGCTTACGCTAAATGTAATGAACCTCCTGAAAAAGAATGAATTCCTGGTGGAACACACCAACCGCCTCATCGAGATCCAGCAGAAGGCATCGGAGGCGGGCATCCAGTCCGATATCCTGCAACTGATCAAAAGCCTCCAGCGCAGTTCGGGCGATGACATATGGGATGAATTCGAACTCCGTTTTAAACAGGTGCACAGCGGGTTTTACGACCGGCTCCTGGTAAAATTTCCAGATTTGTCGCCCAATGAATTGAAATTGTGTGCATTGCTTAAGTTAAACCTCTCCACCAAGGAAATTTGTGAATTGACCGGGCAACGCCCGGCTTCGCTCGATGTCGCCCGCTCCCGCCTGAGGAAAAAACTGGGGATCCTCACTTCCCAGACCAACCTGGTCTCCTTCCTGTCGCAGATCTGATCCATTTGTCTTTTTTTCTAAACGAATGATTGTCAATTTAATGACAATTGTGTTAGAATTTGTTAAGACCCCAAACCGGCCAACATTAGATTTTGTTAAGCTGCTTTCAGGTACCAAATCCTGATCCCGACCCTATATTTGCCGTGCATTTATTTTTGATACGAAAACGGAATTGGTTTCACATGAAAAAGCCTGAGATAAAAAAAGAGCTGTCTGATCTGCCTCCCGATACGACTTTGGACAAAGTCAGGAAAGAGTTGAAGAAGAAAAAAGTCCAGATTGATATTTTAAAGAAAATTATTGAGAACAACCAACACTAACCAAAAACACCAACCATGAAAAAGAGTATTATCCTTTTATTTGTTGCCCTGGTTTTATGCTTTACCTCCTTTGGCCAGATCTCCGGGATTAAAACAATCCCGGGTGATTATTCAACGGTCACCGCCGCCATCACAGCCCTGAATGCTGTCGGTGTCGGTTCCGGCGGTGTAACCTTCAATGTGGCAGCCGGCTATACCGAAACATTCCCATCATTGACAGCCGGGCTGATCATGATTTCGGGTACCGCCTCAAATCCCATCGTCTTTAAAAAGAGCGGGACCGGTGCCAATCCTTTAATCACTGCTGCGGCCGGTACCGCCTCCCCGGTTGAATACATCTTCTGCCTCCAGGGAACGGACTATATCACCTTCGACGGGATCGACGTTACGGATCCTTCGGCAACGGTGGAATGGGGATATGCCATTTTCAAAAATTCAGCCACCGATGGTGCCCAGTTTGTCACCATTAAAAACTGCAACATCACCCTCAACAAGACCAACACAGCGACCATCGGGATCTATGCAAACAACGTCACCCCATCATCCCCGGTTGCACAGCTTACGGTTACCGCCACCAGCGGTGCCAATTCCAACATCAAGATTTACAGCAACACCATCCAGAACTGCTACAACGGCATATGGATCGCCGGGTTTGCCGACGCCACAACCCCTTATGTGTATTACGACCAGAACAACGAAATTGGTAAGGATGGTGCCAACACCATCAGCAACTTCGGCGGCGGATCGGTTGCAAACAATGGGATCTATACCATCTACCAGAACAACCAGAAGATCGCCAACAACATCGTCAACGGGCCGTCGGCAGGATCGGGCACCTGCTCGGGCATCCAGATCGGCACAGCCAACAATGCCAACATCGATTATTATAACAACACGATATCCATCGCCTATGCCGGTACCGGTGCCTTCTACGGTATCTGGGATGCCCACGGCAATACCTATACCGGTGCGACCGTGATGAATGCCTACAACAATACGGTCACAAACTGTACCTACACGACAGCAGTTGCAGGAACCTGCTACTATATGTACCTGAACGGCGGAGGACAAAGCTGCAACGTCTACAACAACATTGTTACAGCCAACACCTATGGTTCGGCTACCACCACGTCAACCGGGACCATCGAGGGGATCTATTTCAACGGCTGCCAGAACACCACCGGGGTTGTTTCATACCACAACAACCAGGTGACCAACAACACCAGGGTACAGTCGGTGCTTGGCGCCGGTACCACCTATTACCTGTATATCAACGGCGGTGGAACACAGGCTGACTTTTACAACAATACGATCGACAACAACACGATCGCTTCAAACGGTACATGTTATTGCATGTATGTGCTGAATAACCCGACAGGACCGAAGAACATTTATGGAAATACCATTACCAACATATTAAATGGGTTTGGTTCCATTTATGGTATTTATTCCGGCAATGCATATACCACCACTGTTTACAAAAACAAATTGCAGAATTTCAACGCGGGGGGTGCGGGAAGCGGGGTTTATGGCCTTTACCTTTCAAGTGTCAGTACGGGCGACATGATCTGTTACAACAATTTTGTCGGTGACCTGAAGAGTACTGCGGTTTCGAGCACAGGCGCCATTTATGGGATTTACGGGGGAGCCTCCGGTTCAACCAATTTATATGTGGCTAATAACACAGTCTACCTGAATGCCTCCTCAACCGGGGTCAATTTCGGTACTGCCGGGCTTTATGTGAGTACCAGCCCTTCTAATTTCGAGTTAAAAAACAACATAGTCGTCAATACATCGACTGCAAACGGAACGGGATTCACCAGTGCCTTCAGGTTTACCTCCACCACGATCAACACCTATTCGCTTGGTTCGAACAACAATGATTTCTACGCCGGGACACCCGGTGCCACGAATGTTATATATTACGACGGGACCAATACCGATCAGACCATCGCAGCTTTCAGGACCAGGGTCGCCCCCCGCGAATCGCAATCCGTCACCGAGAATCCGCCGTTCATCAGCACCACGCCCGGTGCAATGAACCTGCACATCAACCCGGCCATCGCAACCCAGGTTGAAAGCGCCGGACTGGTCGTGTCAACCCCGAACGTTAACACCGATTATGACAACGATCCGCGTTATCCCAATACAGGTTACCCGGTCAACGCAAGCTATCCTCCCACCGCACCCGACATGGGGGCTGATGAGTTCGGGGGCATCCCGCTCGACCTGACAGGACCTTTCATCAACTATTCGCCGCTGATGAATACTTCCATCCTTACCAACCGTGCGCTCATTGCCACCATCACCGACATGCACGGGGTACCCACCACCGGCGCCGGTCTGCCCAGGCTTGCCTGGAAGAAATTCTACAACGGCACCTGGACCTATGTGACCGGTACCTCCCTTGGTGCAAATCAATACAGTTTCAATTTTGGCGGCGGTGTCGTCCTCAACGACTCCGTTTATTATTATGTGCTTGCCCAGGACAACTGGACCACCCCCAATGTTGGAACCAACCCTGCAGTAGGTGCCGCCGGGTTTACCACCAGTCCGCCCGCCGCCGCAACCGCACCCACGACTCCCTTTAAATATAAAATCATAACAGGGATCTGCGGGTCGTTCAATGTCGGGGTGGGCCAGACGTATGCCACCCTCACTGCAGCAGTTGCCGACATCTCCGTCAAGGATCTCACTTGTCCGGTAACCCTGGTACTGACCGATAACGCCTATGCCGCTGAAACATACCCGATCGTCATTCCCCAAATCCCGGGCGCCAGCGCAACCAACACGCTGACCATCAAGCCGGCCGCAGGCATCACCCCTGTCTTCTCGACCAGTTACCTGGGTGCAACACCGAACTACTGGAGCATGATCTCGCTGAATGGCACACAATATGTGATTTTCGACGGATCAAACAGCGGCGGGTCTGACCGCAGCATGACCTTTCAGAATATTGCCAGCAGTGGTTTTGCCGCCCCTATCGGCCTTTACAACAATGGCACGGTGGGAGCGTCAAACATCACGGTTAAAAACTGCGTATTGCAGGCCCATAAGGACGGGCTATACAATGCCCAGGGTTTTGCAATGTACAACATTACCGGTAATGCGGGATTTCGTAACATCATCCTGAACAACAATTCGATCAACAGTGCAAAATTCGGTGTTAACATTCTTGGGATTGCCACTGGCAAGGCTGTCAATATCCAGGTGACCAACAACACCATCGGGTCCAACCTTGACGCCAATGCAGTCGATTACTGGGGCATCCAGATGAGCAATGCCGACAGCGTCCTGATTGAAGGAAATGAGATCATCGGCCCCGTTAACGGGAACCTGACCAATCCCCAGGCCCTCATGGGGATCTATATCGGAAGTGGCTCCACCAACCTGAAGATCCGGAAAAACACCTTCCACGATTGGTATGGCGGGGGCAATGCTGCCCTTGGAATCTATTACGGTGCCGAAGCCAATACAGTAAGCGAGATATCCGACAATGTGATGTATGCCATCAAATCCCCCGGTTACAACCCTTACGGGATCTTTGTACAGTCGGGAGGGAACCTCCATATTTATCACAACAGCATCTTCCTGGGTGGAAATTATATGTCGGCTACCGCGGCCGTTAGCTCAGCATGCATTGGTACTGCCAATAATGTCAGCCTGTTGGATATCCGCAATAACATCCTGAAAAATTCCTCGCAGCCTTCCTCCGGAACACCGGCCGCCAAATCATACGCGATTTTCGTTGGAACCAATGTAACCGGGTGCACCTATAATTACAATGATTATTTTGTGGATGGCATCGGTCCGAACATCGGCTCATACGGAGGTGTTGACATGGCCACCTTGGCAAACTGGCAGGCCGCCACCGCGCAGGAAGCCAATTCGCTGAATGTCGACCCCCTCTTTACATCTGCAACCAACCTGCTGCCGACCACAGCCACCATGCCCCACGCAGGGACTTACTTTACCTCCGTACCCACCGACATCAATGGTGTTAACCGTACCAATCCCCCCGATATGGGAGCCTATGAATTCACAACCAACCCGCTCATTACCACCACCGTTGCCTCCGGGGTGATCAATTCGGCGGCAATCCTGAACGGAACTGCCAATGCGGCCGGGACCACCTTCAACCTCTTCTTCGACTGGGGACTTACCACGGCTTACGGAACCTCAACGGCTGCCCTTCCGGGTTCAGTTACGGGCAATACCTTCGCCAACATGAGTCTCAGCATTTCAGGTCTGACAGGGAACACCACCTATCATTACAGGGCCCGCGGTGTAACATCGGGAGGCCTGGTCGTTTACGGCTCCGACAAAACGCTGACCACCCTTCCTGATCCTCCGGCCATCGTAACGACCGCTGCAACCGCAGTTACCTCCGCCACCGCCACCCTGAACGGGACCGTCAATTCAAACGGAGGATCAACCACGGCAACCTTCGAATATGGTTTGACTACCGCCTATGGTACCCTTGTCAATGCAACTCCTCTTACCGTAACCGGGGCCATCGTGACCAACATTTCTGCGCCCATTACCGGTTTGCTCCCATACGCTACCTATCATTACAGGGCCAAAGGGGTAAACGCCGGCGGGGCCACCAACGGCAACGACATGACCTTCACCACCTCCCCGATCCTTTCCCTGGTGGTTACGAACCTGGCAAACCCGGTTGGCAGCACGACCGCAACCCTTAACGGGAGTGTCACCGCGAACAATGCACCAACAACGGTTACATTCCAATACGGACCCACGGTTGCTTATGGTAGTACGGTTAATGCAATTCCCGCCACGGCTAACGGCATGACGGCAACAAGCGTCCTTGCCAGTCTTACCGGGCTTGTCATCAACAGCACCTACCATTTTCGCTGCGTCGGCGTGAATGCCGCCGGAACGACCTATGGTGCCGACCAGATCTTTGCAACCAACTGCGTGGCCCCCGTCATCACCATCACCGGTGCGGCAACCACCTGCTCAGGAACAGCCGGTTATGTATATACGACCGAAGCCGGGATGTCAGGTTATTCCTGGAACATCTCCGCAGGCGGTACCATCACCGCCGGAGCCGGGACCAACGCCATCACCGTTACCTGGAATACGCCGGGTGCACAGTCTGTCAGTGTAAACTACAACAATACCTTCGGATGTTCCGCGGCAGTTCCCCTGACTTATAATGTCACGGTAAACGCATCGCCGGTCCCCACCATTACTGGTTCTGCAACCGCCTGTGTATCCTGGACCAACAACACCTATTCGACCCAGGCCGGGATGACCGGTTATGTATGGACGGTCTCTGCGGGCGGTACGATCACAGCCGGGCAGGGCACCAGCGCCATCACGGTCACCTGGACCAGCACAGGCGCCAAGACCGTGACGGTGAACTATGCCAATGCTTCAGGATGCCTTGCACCTTCGGCAACCGTACTGAATGTAACCGTCAATACGCTTCCTGCGCCCACCATCACGGGACAGAACAGTGTTTGTGCCAATTCAGGGTTTATTTCCTACACGACTGAAACGGGGAAAAGCGGTTATATTTGGACCGTATCCCCCGGCGGGGTAATCTCCTCGGGACAGGGAACCGAAGTAATCCAGGTAACCTGGACCACCACGGGTGCCCAGACCGTCAGCGTCAACTATGCGAACGCCAACGGCTGTATGGCCCTGGCTCCGACGGTACAGAATGTCACGGTTAACGGAACGCCCGCTGCCGCAGGTGCGATAACGGGAACCGCTACCGTTTGCGGTGGCGCCCAGGGCATTGCCTACTCTGTAGGTGCCGTTTCAGGTGCTCTCGCCTATGCGTGGACCTTACCGGCCGGGGCATCGATTGCTTCGGGTGCGAACACCAACGCCATCACGGTGAACTTTGCCGGCAACGCCTCTTCAGGCAACATTACGGTTGCCGGGAACAACCTTTGCGGTAACGGCAGTTCCTCACCGAACTTCACACTGACAGTCAATGCGCTTCCCGCTGCGGCAGGTACGGTGACGGGCGATGCCAGTGTCTGTCTTGGTTCAGCAAACCATGTTTATACGGTGCCTTTGATTACCAATGCCACCAACTACACCTGGACCCTGCCTGCCGGGACAACGATTACCTCCGGACAGAACAGCAACATGATCACCGTTACGTTTGGCGCCACGGCAGTTTCCGGGAACATCTCGGTTGTCGGCGCCAACACCTGCGGCAGCGGAACGGCATCTCCGAACTTCGCCGTGGTGGTCCACCCGATCCCTGCCGCACCCGTTGTAACCGCGGTTGGCAATGTTTTGACCAGCAGCGCCACTTCAGGCAACCAATGGTATTACGAAGGTAACGCCATCGCTGGCGCTACGGGCCAGACCTATACGGTGACCCACAATACCGGTTACTACTCGTGCGAGGTAACGCTGAGCGGCTGTTCATCCCCGGTTTCAAACAAGGTATGGGTGGTGATGACCGGTCAGCAGGACCTGCAGGCCGGGAGTTTCAACATATACCCTGTCCCCAGCGATGGTAAATTCACGGTTTCATTGGTTAGCCAGTCTTCAGAGGTATTCACCATTACGGTGATGACCAGCCTGGGCGTACAGATCAGGGAGGTGAAGAATATCCCCGTGACCGGCCGCTTTGACCAGGAGATCGACCTTCGCCCCGCCGCCGCCGGAACCTACCTGGTTGTCATCCGCAACAGCACCAGCCAGGTGGTAAAGAAGATCATCATCAGCAAATAGCATCAAGGGAATCACCGGGAACACATATCCTGGTGAACCTGTAATTTTAATTTGAATGCAAATGGCAAAATGGTCTGGCGACCGTTTTGCCATTTGCATTTTACATCGTCCCGGTTCGGCCCTTAAAAAAGCGAAAAATTCTCAAAGAAGTGTTATTTTTGTTCTGTTCATCCTTTCTTTTATGCCAATGAAAGCCCTGTCTTTCTTTTTTATATTCAGTTTGTTCCTGTTGAAGGGAGTCCTTGCCTCGTACCCCTCCCGGTTCCCTGATAGCATTGGAACGATGCTGAGCCAGGCAAAAGATTTAAAAATAGAAATTGAAATTCTGCTGAAGGCTGCGGATCGGCTGAAGGCTTCAGATCCTGACCAGGCTTTTGCTTACGCTAAACTTGCCGATTCACTAGCCGGGAGCACTCCATATCATGCCCTCCAACTAAAGGCCATGATTCAGATCGGCAACCTTGAAACGGCTAAAACACAATTTGTAGCGGGAATGTCCATGGCTATGAAGGCCAGGGACCTGGCAACGATCCTGGATGATAAGAAAGCACTTGGTGAAACATGGCTGATCATGGGCCAGATACGGATTTTCCAGGGAATCTACAGCGAAAGCTATGAATCCTATTTTAATGCCCTGCGTTTATTTGAAGAATTTAATGATAAGGAAGGAATCATTAAATCCCTTAACGGGATCGGGAACATCTGTTATTACCAGAAAAATTTTAGCAAAGCATTTATTTATTATTCGAAGGCACTCAACCTCGCCAGGGAATTGCATGATACCATTCAGGTTGGAAATGTACTGAACAACATCGGGATTGTATTATTGGAGCGGGGAGAAATTGCCGGGGCCATCGATAATTATAACCAGGCGATTGTCATCAACACCCGTTTTGATCAAAAGGTAAGGCTTGGAACCAATTACCTCAATCTTGGAATAGCATACATGAAAATAAACCGCTTTGACGATTTCGTTAAAAACAACAATAAAGCGATTGATATCTATACTGTTACAGGATCAAATTACAACAGGGCAATCTGTTACCTGAACTTTTGTGATTTTTATAAAATGTTGAAACAAACGGACCACCAGGTTCAGTATGCCATGCTGGCCTATTCCGAAGGACTCAAGTTTAACATGCGTGATGTGATATTTCAGTCGGCCGAGATTTTACATGAATATTACCTGAAGTCAGGTCAGATAGACAGTGCGTATAAATTCTCGAATATCCAGCACAATGAAAAGGATAGCATCGACAGTGAAAAGTCCTCTGCCAGGCTCACCCTGCTTGAACAGGAATACAGTTATGAAAAGGCCAAGAAAGAGGAGAAAATGCAACAGCAGAAAAAGGACTATATCGCAATAATCCTGATCATCCTCGCCATCTCCGGGCTCATTACCACTTCCCTGTTCTGGTCGAGGCAGGTTGTGAAAACGAAAAATATCCTACTGGAAAAACAACGTCTTGCCGACGAAATCGAGTATAAGAATAAAGAGTTGACAGTCAATGTTATGAGCCTGATTAAAAAAAACGAGATGAGCATTGACATATCCAACCGGCTTATTCAGCTTGAGCAACGTGCCACCGACCCGGTGATGAAACAGGAAATTCTTCGTCTTGTCAATTCAATGCAGCGCAATTCCAGCACGGATATCTGGGAGGAGTTCGAAACCCGTTTCCGCCAGGTTCATAACAGTTTTTATGATAAGTTACTATCCCGTTTTCCCGACCTTTCTCCAAGTGAATTAAAATTATGTGCACTTCTGCGGCTTAACCTCACGACAAAGGAAATATGTGAACTGTCAGGTCAGAGGCCCGCTTCCCTGGATGTTGCCCGCTACCGCCTCAGGAAAAAACTTGGACTTGCAAATTCCCAGGTAAACCTGGTCACCTTCCTTTCACAGGTATAATACACATTTTCCTTCAAATACAGAAAACCCGGGGGGATCATTTCACCGGCTGATTTCATCTGCCTCATGAATCCCATACAGGACAGAAACCCTGGTGATAACTTCAATTATCAGTGTATTAATTCTTTGCAAACCACGTATTGATTTTGTTCAGGGAATTGAAATGCCTGGTTTTGATTTTGTATAGGGGTTAAATTATGATCCCAACACCCGTCACGTTATTTTTGCGATATCTTTTTTCCACCCAGATGAGCAAGAAGATCCCCGATCTCAAACAACCAGCCGCAACCCACGAACAGTTGCTGGAAAAGATAAGGAAACAAATAAAGAAACAGGAGTTGCAAACCAACATCCTGAAATCAATCATCGCAACATCGGAAGACCAGAAACAAACAGACCAATCACAAAAAAATCAAGTATGAAAAAAAATGTACTGTTGACCATGGCTGCATTCATGTTCAGCCTGTTAAGTTTTGGCCAGATCAGCGGGGTTAAAACAATCCCCGGGGATTATGCTACCGTCGCAGCGGCCATTACCGCCCTGAATGCCAGTGGAGTTGGCCCAGGAGGTGTTACATTTAACATTGCCGCGGGCTATACTGAAACATTCCCCGCCCTGAATTCCGGGCTGATTACGGCAACAGGTACCCTGGCAAACCCGGTTGTATTCAAAAAGAACGGATCCGGGGCCAACCCGCTGATCACTGCCGCCACGCCGGGTGCCGGGAATTACGACTATATCTTCTGCATCGGCGGGGGTGACTATATCACCTTCGACGGGGTCAGTGTCCAGGAGAACGCAGCCAATACCACCGCCGCCCAACAGATGGAATGGGGGTTCGCAATATTGAAAGCTTCGGCAACCGACGGTGCCCAGAACAATACCATTAAAAATTGCACCATCACCCTGAGCGGAAATGTTGCAGGTTATGGCATCTATTCCAACAACTATGCCTATACCGCACCCGGCACTGTACTAACTGTAACGGCAGTCACCGGCACAAATTCAAATAACAAGTTTTACAGCCTGACTTTCAACAACTGTTACAACGGCATTTATTTAAATGGGTTTGCCGACGTGGCACCTTATAGCTTTTATGACCAGGGGAATGAAGTTGGCAAGGATGGAGCAAACACGTTCAACGGGCTTGCAAACGGGGGGTCTGCGACCTCGACGTATGGAATGTATGTTTATTACCAGAACGGGATTAAGCTGGCCAACAATACGTTTACAGGAACGGTTCCTTTAGGATCGGGTTCCTGCTATGTAATGTACCTGTTAACCGGGACAAACTCCAATGTGGATGTATACAACAATACCATCAGCCTGAATTATACAGGCACCAGCGGGGCCTTCTATGCTATTTACAATTCAGGGATGGGTTCCGGCGGAACCACCAACACTGTCAACTATTATAACAACAGCATCATTAACAACACCCTCCCGAACCATTCCAGCGGGACAGTATATTTCCTCTATATAAGCACGGGTGGTGTAACTGCCAACTATTACGGAAACAATGTTTCCAATAATACGATTGGGTCGGTATCCGCCACTTCAACAGGCAGTATTTACTACTCCTATTTCACCTCTTCTCCCACAACGGCAGGCACTACAAACGTATATAACAATACGGTTTCAAACAATACCCGTATCCAGTCGGCCCTGGGGTCGGCAACAACCTACCTGTTCTACAATGCCGGCACTGGAAATGTATGCAATGAATACAATAATACGGTCAATAACATCACCGTCAACACGAGCGGGATTACATACGGGCTTTACAGTATTTATAATGGCACGACCAAGAATGTCTACAATAATACAATCTCAAATATCTACAATACCAATTATACTACCTACAGTATTTACAATGGAGGTAGCGGTAATGCCTATTATTATAACAATAAGGTTCAGAATATCAATATGGCGAGCGGAACTGCGCTCCTGTACGGGATTTTCCAGGCCAGCGGCAACAATACCTACTACTACAATAATTTTATCGGGGAGTTGAAAGCCCCAACCTCCTCCACGACCATATATGGGTTGTATGTCAGTGGTGCGACCGCGTTTGGAGCCTATAACAATACCATTTACCTGAATGCTACCTCCACAGGGACTCCTTTCAGCGTAACCGGTATTTACGCCTCCGTAACACCCACCGTTGAACTCCGTAACAACATCGTGGTAAACAATTCCACCCCCGTAGGGACTGGTCGATCGGTTGCCTACCAGCGGAGCAGTGTTTCCCTGGCCACCTATATCGGCACCTCCAATAACAACGACTTCTGGGCCGGAACCCCGGGGGCAAGTAACCTGGTCTTTTACGACGGCACGAACTCCGACCAGACCCTGGCAGCCTATAAAAACAGGGTGTCCCCAAGGGACGCTTCAGCAGTAACGGAAAATCCACCGTTTGTAAATATAACCACCTCCCCGTACGATCTGCATGTCATGACAACGGTTGCAACACAGTGCGAAAGCGGCGGGGCAACGGTAGCCGCGCCTGTTGCGGTAACAACCGATTTCGATGGCAACCCGCGGTACCCGAATTCCGGGTATCCCAACAACATTGTTTCTCCCGCAGGAGCACCCGACATCGGTGCGGATGAATTTGGCGGACTGATTCTTGACCTTACCCCTCCCAACATCTCCTTCAGCCCCTTTGTTAATACCTCATCCACGAGTGCAAGGGTTCTGACCACCACCATAACCGATGCCACAGGTGTCCCGACATCGGGTACCGGGCTGCCCAGGCTCTACTGGAAAATCAACAGTGGTATTTGGAACAGTGTTGCCGGGACATGGGTCAGCGGCAGCACCTATACCTTTACCTTTGGTGCAGGGGTTGTCCTGAACGATGTGGTTTCCTACTATATCGTTGCCCAGGACCTGGTGACCACGCCGAATATCGGGTCAAATCCCCTTCCCGGTGCCGTAGGATTCACCGCCAATCCCCCGGCTTCAGCAAGTCCGCCGACAACCCCTTATGCCTATACCATTGTTGGCACTTTATCAGGGGTCTACCCTGTTGGGGTGGGGCAGGTCTACCCGACCATCACGGCTGCCGTTGCCGACCTGAACCTTAAAGAGGTGATCGGCCCCGTAACTTTTGAATTGTGGGATGCCACTTATTCGTCAGGCGAAACTTACCCGCTTGTGATCAACGCCTATGTCGGAGCGAGTGCTGTCAATACAGTTAAATTCAAACCAAAAGCAGGCGTAATCTCGACCATCACGGGAGCTTCCGGCACAGGAATCTTTATGCTGAATGGGTGTAAATACATAACGATTGATGGTTCGAACAACGGAGGTACCGACAGAAGCCTCACCATTACAAATACCACAGCTTCCGGAACAACCGCCGCCATTTGGATCGGGAGCAACGGTACCGGTCTTGGCAGCTCTTACCTTACCATAAAAAACTGTAATGTCTCCTGTGGTTTTAATGGTGCTTCTTCCTCCTATGCCATTTTTGCCGGAAGTTCCGGGGCCCTCGGGACATCCGGGGATGATAACGACAACCTCACCATCCAGAACAACTCGATTACAAATGCCTATTATGGAATATACTGCTATGCATCTGTGGCAGGCATGGACGATAACCTGGTAATTAAAAACAACGTTATCGGATCGGCGACTCCGGCAACATCCATCGGTTATTATGGCATTTACCTGAGTGGTGCTAATGCCCCCCTTGTTTCAGGAAATGAAGTGTTCAATATCATCAGCACAGGTTCACTGAACCTGGCAGGGATCAACCTTTATGCCAGTGACCCGAATGCAGTCGTAACAGGGAATAAAATCCACGATATCGCAAGCAATGCAACGGGTGGATGGGGCGCCTATGGCATAACTATCGGCTATGGTGGAACATTTGCCAATGCACAGATCATCAATAACGTGATCTATAATATTACCACCATTAATTATTCGGTCTCTTCCTATATGTACAATCCTTTCGGCATATGGATTTATGCCGGTACGGGTCATATGATCTACCACAATTCGGTCAACATGACCGGCACACAGTTTAATTCAGGAACCACCGGAACCCTAGATGCCTGTATTCTCATCTATTCCTCATCGGTTACCGGCCTGGATATCCGCGACAACATCCTTGCATCCGGTCTTACCGGTATGGCCGGTACACAATCATTTTGTATCTATGCGGTTGCCGGGACAACCTTCGGAACCATTAACAACAACGATTACTGGCCATACGGAACATATGGTGTTCTGGGGTATTTAGGATCGAACCAGGCCACACTGGCCGCATGGAAAACAGCGACGGCCCAGGATGCAAATTCCGTATCGGTTGACCCAGTTTTTACGGCCCCGACAAATCTATTACCTACCAATGCGGCTTTAGGTCATCTCGGTACATACCTGGCCGCTGTTCCTGCCGACTATAACGGGACATTCCGCACCAATCCCCCCGACCCGGGAGCCTTCCAGTTTTCCGCAAATCCTGCGGTTATCAGTATCGCAGCCAGCCTGGTAACAAGTTCCTCTGCAACCCTCAATGGAACGGTCAATGCAGGGGGCGCCACCGTAATCTCAGGATATGATTATGGTCTCACTACGGCCTACGGCAACTCCGTGGCAGGTTCCCCTGCTTCAATAACCGGACTGAGTGTGACACCCTTTACGGGCGCTGTTACCGGTTTATTGCCTGGTACGCTTTATCATTTCAGGGCGACAGGAACCTCCGGGAGTGTAATTGTCAATGGGAGCGACCTTACCTTTACAACACTCATCACTCCTCCTGCAGTTGTCACCACCCCTGCCACCGCGGTCACCGGAACAACGGCAACACTCAACGGTACCGTTAATGCGAATGGGACCTCTTCGACGGTTTCTTTCGATTACGGATTAACAGTTGCATACGGGAACAATGTAGCAGGTGTCCCCTTAACGATCACCGGGAGCACGGTTACCGCTTCCCTCGCAAACATCACCGGCCTTACTCCGAATACCCTGTATCATTTCCGGATCAACGGTGTTAACGCCGGGGGTACGACCAATGGTGCTGACCTTACCTTCACAACGGCAGCCATCGCACCCACGGTTATTACCACGGCTGCGACTGCCATTACCACTAGCGGCGCCACGGTGAACGGGACTGTCAATGCCAACAACACCTCCACCACCGTGTTCTTCGATTACGGGCTTACGGTAGCCTATGGCACCACGGTTAATGCAGTTCCTCCGACAGTTACCGGAACTGCCACAACCAACGTAAGTGCTGTTCTGACCGGTCTGACCACTGCCACAACCTACCATTACAGGGTACGCGGTGTCAATTCCGCCGGAACCACCAACGGCAACGATATGACTTTCCTTACAGGCTGCCCGGCTGTTGCCAATGCAGGTGCCATCACAGGCCCCGCCTCGGTTTGTGCCAACTCCACCGGGAATGTATACACCGTAGGATCAATCACCAATGCCGTAAGCTATACCTGGACCCTGCCCACCGGGGCAACCATTACCGCAGGTACCGGGACAAATACCATTACCGTTACGTTTGGTGCCACTTCGGGGAACATCACCGTTGCCGGAGTCGGAGTTTGCATGACAGGTACCGCATCAACCTATGCCGTGACTGTAAATGCACTGCCGGTACCAGTGATAACCGGACCTGCTTCGCCCTGTGTAAACTCTACCACGAATGTGTATACGACCCAGGCCGGGATGACCGGTTACACCTGGACTGTATCGGCTGGTGGTTTAATCACAGCCGGTGCCACGACCAGCGCAATTACGGTTACCTGGTCAACGATCGGTGCTAAAACAGTTACCGCAAGCTACACCAATTCCAATGGTTGCACCGCTGCAGCACCTGCTTCATATGCTGTTACGGTTAACGCCCTGCCCACGCCGACCATTACGGGAACGGCTTCCCTTTGCCAGGGAACAGCCGGTGTTGTTTACACCACCCAGGCTGGTATGACCAACTATGTATGGACTGTTTCAGCCGGGGGTACGGTTACCGCAGGCGGAACTGCCACCAGCAATACCGTGACCATCACCTGGAATGGATCGGGTGCGCAAACGGTCAGCGTAAACTATGCCAACGCGAATGGTTGCTCTGCAGTGACTGCGACCTCCAACAGCGTAACGGTTAATCCCACCCCGGTACCGACCATCGGCAGCAACAACGCCCCGTGTGTAGGTTCAACCGGGAACATGTACTATACCGAAGGCGGAATGACCAGTTATGTATGGACGGTATCCACGGGCGGAACGATTGTTTCGGGCCAGGGCACCAGCGCCATCAACGTAACATGGACCGGCGTAGGAGCACAGTGGGTGAGTGTCAATTATGTCAACGGCACCTTGTGTACCGCTCCCACCGCCACAGTCTACAACCTGTTCGTCAACCCGATGCCCAACGCTGCCGGTTCCATTACCGGGACTGCAACGCTTTGCGCGGGAACGAACGGCGTAGCCTATTCATGTGCTGAAGTCCTGAATGCCTCCTCCTATACCTGGACCCTGCCAGCCGGCGCAACCATCGCCACCGGTGCGGGAACCAAGAGCATCACGGTTAACTTTGCCACCAGTGCCGTTTCGGGGAACATCACCGTTTCAGGAACAAACAGCTGCGGCAATGGTACGGCATCACCCGCCTTCGCGGTAACGGTCAACCCGCTGCCAGCCGCCGCCGGAACCATTACGGGTCCAGCTTCGGTATGTGCCGGATCAACCGGTGTAACCTACAGCGTTTCCACGATTGCCAGTGCCACCTCCTATGTATGGACGGTACCTGCCGGTGCCACCATCACCTCGGGCGGTACCACCAGGACCATCGTTGTTTCCTATGGTGCCACCGCCGGAACAGGTGCGGTGAGCGTGAAGGGAACGAACACCTGCGGCGACGGAACGGTTTCGAGCCTCAACGTTACGATCAATGCCCTGCCGGCAGCCCCGGTGGTGACCGCCAACGGCGCGGTGCTTACCAGCAGCGCCTCCACGGGCAACCAGTGGTACTACGAAGGCAATGCCATCGCAGGCGCCACGGGCCAGACCTACACGGTGACCCACAACACGGGTTACTACTGGGTTGTTGTAACGGTCAACGGATGTTCTTCACCGCTTTCGAACAAAGTTTGGGTGGTGATGACCGGCCAGCAGGAACTTAACGGGAGCAGTTTCAACGTATTCCCGGTGCCCAACGACGGGCGGTTCACGATGACCATTGCCAGCCCGGTGCAGGAAACCTTCACGATCGAGATCTACAACCAGCTTGGAGCGAAGATCTACGAACTCGGCGATGTGCTGGTGAACGGCACCTTCGAAAAGCAGGTTGACCTGCGTCCCATTGCCAACGGCATCTACTCGGTTGTGTTCCTCAACAGCGAACATAAGGTGGTGAAGAAGGTACTGGTAAATAAATAAAAATGCAGCACTTACTTTTCTCATAAGTGTTTGTGTTTGGTTAGAGGCTGTCTCCTTTCCCGGGGCAGCCTCGTTTTTTTTTCAAATTATGGCACCAAAGTTGTTATGATTTCCGTCATTGAAACATATTCATTTATACTCATTGACATGAAGACTTATGCATCTGCCCTGAAGACTTTCCAGGGAATTCTCACCTCCGTCATCCTTTTATTCCCGGTCATCCTGGCTGCCCAGGAAACCTGGCCAAAGGAAATTACAACAGCCACCTCCACGGTGATCATGTACCAGCCGCAGCCCGATTCCATGATAGGCGATCACCTCTATTCCCGGGCGGCCATTTCCATCACCCCCGCCTCGGGTACAACCCCGATGTTCGGGGCCGTATGGACCGATTCGAGGTTCAATACCGACCGTGTAACCGGGTTGTGTTCAGTCTTTGACGTCAATATACTGAACCTGAGGTTCCCGGGCATAGATACCCTCCCTCAGGGTAAAGTCGAGAGGTTTACCAAAATGCTGGAAGATGAAGCAACAAGCTGGAATATGGAATTTTCACTTGATGAGTTGAAATCAACCCTGGCGCTGAACCAGGCTTCTGCAAGGAAATCTGCCGATTTCAACAACAAACCCCCTGAGATAATCTATTCAAAACAGAACTCGGTCCTGGTCTCCTTCGACGGTGATCCGTCATTCAGGGAGATTGAAAATGCCGGGCTGAAACGCGCGGTCAACACCCCGTTCCTTGTCCTGTATGACAAGCAGGAGCGGAATTACTACCTCAATGGTTCCGGTTACTGGTACCGGTCGGCCGACCCGGTAAAATCGGCCTGGACCAATGTGCGCAAGCCGTCATCAGTGGTAGCGGCCTATTTTGGAGAGTTGCAGAAACAGAACGACAACACCGACCTGAGCTCGCCGAATACGGATAAAAACAAGTCGGACCGGGTCGCGAATATTATTGTCCGCACCAGGCCCGCTGAACTGATCCAAACGCAGGGGGATCCGAAATATGCGCCGATCCAGGGTACACAGCTCCTTTATGTGACCAATACTGACGACAACATATTCATGACCATCGACGATAACCAGTATTATGTGCTGATATCGGGCAGGTGGTACCGCTCGGCCGCCCTCGCCGGACCCTGGTCTTTTATCGATTCGGACAACCTCCCGGGCGATTTTGCAAGGATCCCCGAGGGGTCGGAAAAGGATGTCGTCCTGGCAAGCATTGCCGGAACCGATGCGGCAAAAGATGCAGTCATGGACGCCCAGATCCCGCAAACGGCAGCAGTTGACCGTAAATCGGCCAAATGTGATGTGCAATATGACGGTGATCCGAAATTTGAACGGATCAGGGGAACAGAACTCGCGCGCGGCATGAATACCGCGAGCACTGTCCTGCTGTACAACAATACCTATTATGTTTGTGACAATGCAGTGTGGTTCATCGGGTATTCCCCGACCGGTCCCTGGCAGGTCGCCACGGCACTCCCAGACGAGATTCAGAATATCCCTCCCGATGATCCCTCCTATAATGTTAAATACGTTTATATCTATGACGTTCAGCCTGATGTGGTTTACATAGGGTATACCCCCGGCTATACGGGCTCCTACGTTTATGGTCCTACGGTTGTCTACGGAACAGGCTGGTATTACCACCCGTTTTACGGAACCTACTACTATCCCCGCCCGAGAACCTATGGTTTCTGCATGAATTACAACCCCTGGTTTGGCTGGAGCATGGGATACTCAATGTCCTATGGATGGTTCCATTACGGTTATGGTCCGGGATGGCACCATGGCGGATGGTGGGGGCCTCCCATGTACCGCCCGCCCTACCACCCTCCCTATGACCATTATTATGGCGCAAGACAACCCGAATACCGCGGCGGCCGCAATGCCGTCAACATAAACAACAGCAGGACCAATATTTATAACCAGCGTTCCGATGGTAGTGCGCACCCGGTTCGCCCAACCGCGGGGAACACCCGCCCGGGAGCCAGGCCGGTGACCCCCGGCGATAATACCCGCCCGGGAACCAGGCCAACCGGCACCAACGAAAATATCCGTCCCGGTACCAGGACCGATGGGGTCAAACCGAGCCCGCGCCCTGGTACACAGCCCGGAGCGCAACCTGCGACAAGGGATGCCAAACCGGCTGATCGCACCGGAGAAAACAGGAACAATGTCTATACCGACAAGAAAGGTGATGTATACCGTAAGGATAACGGTAACTGGCAGCAGCACAACGGCCGTACCTGGGAAACAGCCCAGCCGGTGCAACAGGAGAGAACGGCGAAGCCGCCGGTAAAGGTGGAGGAAAGGGCTCCCCAGCCGAAGCCGCAGGAACGGAGCGGCTTTAACCGCCAGGAGATGGAGCGGCAAAGCCAGGCCCGTGAACGGGGTACCCAGAATACCAACAACAGGACCAACGTTCAGCGTACGGCACCTGCTGCCCAACCTGTTTCCCGACCGGCCGGCGGAAGCGCGAAACCGTCAGGTGGCAAGGAGGGCCGCAGGAGATAAAAACCCCCTGCCGTTTGAAATGGTAAGGCCTCCGGGTGAATAACTTTTCCTGCTAACTTTGTGCTGAATAAAAACTGATGCCATGCATAAATCCCCTCGTCAATTTGTTTTTCAGAGTCTGATCTTAATGGCACTCTTCCTTGTTTGCGTTCCGGGCATGAACAGGGTTCATGCCCAGTTCGTCAAGGGTGCCGACATTGGCTGGCTTGCCCAGATGGAAGCAACCGGCTACAAATTTTATGACAGCACCGGGACGGAACAAAACTGCCTGAAGATCCTGAAGGACCATGGGATCAACACCGTAAGACTAAGGGTATGGGTCAATCCCTCGTCGGATAAGGTCAACGGCCATTGCAGTAAAAACGAGGTGGTTACGATGGCGTTGCGGGCAAAAGATATGGGAATGCGGGTCATGATCGATTTCCACTACAGCGATTCATGGGCCGACCCGGGGAAGCAGAACAAACCCGCCACCTGGGCAACCCATTCCTTTTCACAGCTGCTCACAGATGTTTACAACCATACCTTTGAGGTACTCGACACCCTGAAGAAAAGCGGGGTGGTTCCCGCATGGGTACAGGTTGGGAACGAAATCCCGGGGGGAATGCTTTGGCCGGATGGCAGCTCTGCGAACTGGAACCAGCTCGGCCAGCTGCTCAACAAAGGCTACGATGCCGCTAAAGCCGTCGACAGTGCCATCAAAGTGGTGATCCACCTCGACCAGGGGAATGACAATGCCCGTTTCCGGACCTTTTTCGACAATGCCCGCACCCGGGGGGTCAGGTATGACATCATAGGGTTATCTTACTATCCCTACTGGCTCGGCACCGATTATTCACTGACCATCAACGACCTTGGGAACAACATGAACGATATGGTCTCCCGTTACAGTAAAGAGGTGACGGTAGTAGAGGTCGGGGGTGACTACACCCAGGTTCAGAACAGTTACAACATGCTGGTGGCAGTCCTCGACAAGGTGAGGGCAGTGCCGGGAAATAAGGGACTGGGAGTGCTCTACTGGGAACCTGAAGGGGCGAAAAGCTGGAGCGGGTACCAGTTAAGCTGCTGGGGTGCAAACGGGCAGCCTACGAAGGCGCTCGACGCTTTCCTCACCAATGCTGCCGGGATGAACGGGATGATTCCTTTTCCTGGTTTCAGGCTGTATCCCAACCCCTGTTATGGAGGTCTGCTGAACATTGATCACCATGCCGGTGCCGGACATGGAACGATCAGCATTTACGACCTCAGCGGCAGGCTGGTGGAAGAGCAGGTGATGGGCAACACGACTACCGAAGCGATCAGCCCCGGCCTGAAACCAGGGACCTACCTGGTCAACATTGGCGACGGACAACATACTGCGGTTAAAAAACTCGTAATACCATAGACAGTCGGTCTCCATCATTGGTGACTAAACTGAAAAAGGCTGTCTCAAAACTTTTGAGACAGCCTTTTTATTTAAACAGAGAATATTGATCTACGAATTCTGAAGTTTGAAGTTTATGCCTGTAGCAATGGAAAAAGGCAACAGGCAAAAACGAAAAATCACAATTTTTTAATGGTGACCCTGCGGTTTTGTGTCCTGCCGGCGGCTGTTTTATTGTCGGCAATGGGTTTTGAAGCGCCATATCCTTTGGTCTCCATCCTGCCGGCATCGATGCCACGTTTGACTATCTCTGCCTTGATGCTTTGTGACCTTTTGTCTGAAAGGGTCATGTTGGCTGCATCCTTCCCGGTGTTATCCGTATGCCCTTCGATCATGATCTTCACCTGCGGATGATCCTTCAGGTAGGTGGTAATCTGCTCAATTACAGGGAAACTTTCAGGTTTTACCGCCCATTTGCCGATATCGAAATTAATCCCGTAGATATCAATAAATCCCTTGGTATCCAGGTCTTTCATCAGGTCAACCTGCTGTTTGGGCTCAACCTTTTTGACATAGGGCTCCCCGGAGATGGCTACCCTGAACCCAAAATCGAGCGCGCTGTTGTATGGAAATTCGTTATTCCTGTAGGAAATCCGCATTCGGCCTGCTTCGCTGCCCCAGGAACCTCCGCGCAAAACACGGTGTGAACCCCTCGGAGGACCGGCAGGGTTTTCTTCAGGGCTGGTTTTGTAATAGGTATTCCCGTACCAGTCGGAACACCATTCCCGGTTGTTGCCAGCCATATCGTATATTTCAAGTTCGTTGGCCATTTTTTTGCCAATGGTGTGCGATCTCCTGCCGGAGTTTGACAGGTACCAGGCAACCTCGTCCAGGTTATTCCCGCCAACGAATTTATATCCCTTGCTTTTGGCCCCTCCTTTTGCAGCATATTCCCATTCGGCTTCGGTGGGGAGCCTGAATTGTTTACCGGTCACCTTGCCTATCCAGTTGCAGTATGCCACGGCATCATTCCAGCTGAGATTACCGACAGGGGTCAGCGAATCGAGCAGGGGAAGGGGTTTCCCTGTCATGGTGGTGTTCCAGGTTCCGTTATTGATTCCCCTCGGGGGAAGCCCGTGCTTTAACCTGAAGGTATCGGGCTGTTCGGCATCCGTTTTATAGCCTGTGGCATCCACGAATTTCTTAAAATCACCAAAAGTGACTTCAAACTGCCCAAGGTAAAAGCTGTTCAGGGTTACTTTGTGAGCAGGTTTTTCATCACCACTCCCTGTATTGTTACCCATCATGAAGGAGCCTCCCTCCACATGGATCATACGGGGTCCGGCGACCGGTTGCTGCGCATAACTTGTATAAAATCCTGATCCCAGGATCAATATCAATGCAAGTAATTTTTTTTTCATGTTTTTTTTTCTTGTAAATATAAATCAGATTTTTATTTCGTGCAAATTATACCCCGGAGGGTTTCAGGTGTTTTTTTTCTTTGCATAGTAGTAACGCCAGTCGAAGGCAAGCCTTACCCCGAAGAACCAGACGGTTTTGAGGGGTTTCGGATCGGCATTGGGAGGATCGATCATCCTGACCTTGCCGGGAATGTCCATCCCTGCGTTGAGTTGGATCACGATGCTGGCGCTTTGCCGGCGCGAAAAGGTTCTCATAGGGCGGTATTCCAGGAAGGGAAAATCAATATGGGTCGAATGCATCGACAGCAAAGTCAGCGATCCGGATCCCTTGGCGGCATCGGGAACGAGGAAGGAATCAGCCCCCTGGGCCGATCCGTAAAAACAGATCCCGACCTCCCTGCCGAGGATGAACTGGAACCTGCCGATGGATGTTCGCATGACGCGCTGCCATGGAATGAGGCCTCCCTGCCCGGCAGTTGCGACAACATTGTTAAGCGATTTTGGGGAAACGATTAGCAGCAGGGGGCCCAGGATGATAAGGTCGCCCGGAATGACATAGTAAGGCATGCGGATCCGGCCATAGAAAGCATCCCTGCTCGGAATTGCCGACAGGATCGACCCAAACTGGTTGTAGGCCGGGTCCCGCTCGATCTTGGTGGTCGAGGCCCCGTCGAGGCGCCAGCCAAGGTCGAGGAAGATGAGTCCGTCGCCCGATTCGTTCATCACCCCGTCCATGCCAAGGCCCAGGTGCACCCCGATCTCCAGGCCGGGGACCATGCCCATGGTTTTCTGGTCCATGCCAAATCCTCCTGATATGCCCGAAACCCTTGCAGCCGGAGCGATACCGATAAATGGCCCGATCTCCGACCTGAATCTCGGTATCTCACCAAGCCCGGTGGCCAACCCGGGGACCGGCGTAGTGATCAGGATGTCATAGCACAGGTCCCTGAATGCGGGATCGATTGGCCGTGCGGGCATTTTCAATGCATTTGCAATGTCCAGGGTATCGGGGACAAAAGCCACGGGCTGATCGTTGTAAGGGGAAAGGGCTGCCGGTTGCACCGATGCATCGAGGATCTGGACCAGGCTCATTAAAACCGATTCGGCAGCCCTTTCGGCATCGGCCGGCCTGAGATAGGCATCGCCCGTTAAGACCATTCGTTCACCCTTCCAGGTGGTGACTTCAAGCCCGTTTTCATTGTAATAATCATGGGTTCCCTTCCGTAACGCTGCATTCCCCCAGATGCCGGCAACATGACCTGAAGCAAACCCGTCTTCCAGGAAATGGAGTGCAAATGCCTCATCAGCCAGTGCGGCAAGGGCCAGCGCTGAGCGCTGTTCGGGTCCCGAATGTTCCGATGATAACCGCCGGGCTTTGTAAAGCGCACTCATGTGAAACCATTTGTAGGTGCCGATGACGTTTGGCTCGGCTCCTTCCTTCATGCAATCCTCAAAATAGATTGCTGCGGTTGTATTCACATCCGGCCGGGCGAGCAGGAAATGAACATTGTTGGCCCCCGCCCGGGTCACATACCCGGGATCGGCGCGCAGCAGCCGCATATCCGCATCGCGCATCTTGTTGGCGCGCTCGCTTTTAGTCGTGGAGGCGGCAAGGCCGTTTTTAAGCCTGGCTGCAATATCCGCAACATTGAGAATCCAATCCGTATGCAGGATGTTATACAGCATATCCTGCGCGGAGGTTGAATGGTCGCCCGCTATGGCCGGCCAGGCAGCATAGTCAAGCAATGCAGGGCGTTCATTCTGGGTTGCGTCGGCAACCGGTGTGGTTAGCCTGTTTTCATATCCTTTTCTTGCCATCGTCCATAACTGCTGCAGGATCGCCCGGTGGTTTGAATCCAGTTTCTGGATGGCAATCAAAAAAATATCGCGGTGTTCAGGGTATACCCAGGCTTTGCCGTCGGAACAAAACAGGGTGATCATAAAAATGACCGACAGGAGTTTTCTGATCATCGTTTGCGGAGGTATGTTCGTCCGCATAAAATTATAAACTTTTATTTATAAAATGATCGTGATTTAAAATATCACTTCCATAACCGGCCGGGTCTAAGGAAGCGCCCTGCTGTTTTTCTTATGCAGGAAATGGCTCAGGATAAACAACCCGCCGGTCAGGATAAATGGCAGGTTGATCATCAGCACAATCGAGAGGGTGATCCAGAAAGAGTGGTTCATATCGAAATTGTGCCTCCAGATAAACGGGGTGAAGCCCAGCCCGATGACAAGGAACGCAATCCCCCCGGCAAGTTCCCACCTCCAGGAAACAACAAGGAAGATGATCAGGAAGTAGGAGGGAACAAGGTGAATGGCAAAAGCGGTGAGCTGCTGCATTAGGGTGTAACGGGAATCAAATGCATCGAGTGCAAACATGCTGATGAACAGGATGGCAAGGATGCACAGGATGCGGGGGGTCCAGCGGATGATTTTCAGGGTGCGTGACATAGATTTTAGTTTTGGAATTTGAATTTTTTTTAACGTAACATGAAAGGGACGGCTGTGGCTATGATGCCGGTACAGATGACCACCATGATGAACAGGTTGTAGCGGGTATTATAATTGTTCAGCAGGGTTTCATCATAATATTTTGAAACATCCTGGTCACGGTACATAGCCATCAGTCCACGGACAAGCTTAGTGCGGGTCTGCCTGCCTTTGAGCAGCCCGATAACGACGACGACGTTCACCAGCACGATCAGGATCACAAACATGAACATGACCGCCAGCATGGAGGTTTCGGTGCGTGATTTTTCCGCCATGCCTGAATTGATGGCCAGGGTGACCAGGTTCAGCAGGATGGAGGTAAGGATGAAGATCGTATCGGTCCGGGTGTTTTGCTGCAGTTCGGAGGTGATGTGATTATGGACTTGTTCTAACATAAGGCTTCGTTTTAGGGGGTTACCAAAAATCAAATATAATACTATTTTTTACCAAAGCGGTTGCATGCCCGTCGAACATTTCTGATTCAATCGACAGTTCATCGAGAGGAATCGGTTCCTGATGGCATCGACGGAGATCTCCTTTATCCTTGCAGTATCGTGGACCTTTTGTGCCGAATCGGTCTGATTTCCGATCCTTTTCAAACGTTCCCCGAAATATTCAGAACGTGACCAGGCAAAGGTGACGATCCTGGAATCGTAGGTGCCTATTTTTATGGATGCGGGCTTTTGCTGGGCGTATATGGTGGCTGATACGCTGAATGTCAGTGTAATGAAAACTGACAGGAGGGTCTGGAACCTGGTTTTTTTTCTCTTTTCATAATGGGTTGCTTTTTTTGAGTGATGATTATGTAACCTGCTTTTTCATACTTTTGAATCCCGGTCGGATTTTTTGTCCGGGACCGGCGGCAAATGTAACAGGGTGTCGCCGGAGCGTGTTGAAATATAGTTGTAAAATATTTGTAAATCGTTTTACAACCGTTGTGCATCTGTAAACAGGAAAAAACCGCAATATTTGTCCAGCGACGAACAGACATATTTCGAAACCTTGAAAGAACAGATTGTGGCCATGATGCAGCAGTCGTACCCGGGTATTCATTCATCCCTTTCAGAATGGAAAGGGCAGGAGATCACCGATTTCCAGGAAGAACTGCGGAAGAAGGTGAACGCGAATATCAGCGAAAAATGGTTTTACACCCACATGAAAGGAAAACATACCTCTCTTCCCAGGATCGATATGCTGAATTTTTTAAGCAGGTATGCCGGTTATGCGAACTGGGATGATTTTGTTTTCAGGAACAAGGTCCGTCAGCCGGAAGTTGCTGTTCAAAAATCAGCCAACCGTTATTTTATCCTGATCCCGCTGCTGGTGATCGCCGTGACCGGTATTTTGTGGGGTGTTTTCCTTCTGTTCAACACACGCGACTACCGGTTCTGTTTTATTGATGCCGATACGAAAGAACCCATTACCAGTAGTAAGATTGAGGTCAGGCTGCTGTATGACAACGAATCGCCGGAAACCGGGTTTTGCAGGCCCGACGGCAGTTATCTTTTAAAAACGGATAAGGGTAAAATACGGATGGTGGTTTCGGGCCCCTATTATAAAACCGATACCATCGTCAGGATCCTGAAGAAGTTTGACAGGTCCGAAACCATCAGCCTGCATGCCAACGATTATGCCCTTATCATCCACCTCTTTTCGCAGACAAAGGTGGCCGACTGGGAAAAAAGAAGGCAAAGTCTCGAAAAGATGATCGACGACGACGCCATGATCTGCCAGGTATTCAGCGGCAGGGATGCGGCAGGGATGGAACTCTTCAACAGGCAGGAATTCATCGACCGGCTGACCATGCCCTCCGGGAGCCTGCAAAATATCGAAATCCTCGATACCCGGTACAGGGATAACAAAATCGCGGTGCTCAGGTTCCGCGTCAAAACCACGACGCGATGAAGAGATTTCTGAAAATATCGGCGATCATCCTCGTTTACTTCATTGTATGCGCAAATGGCTGCAATGGCCCCGGTGAAACGGCCGCATCAGGGGAACTTGAACGCACAAAGTCGGCAAGGGACAGCATATCCGAATTAACCTCGTTTGATTCTCTCCCGGCCGCTGTGCTGTCGGGCTATGAAATGGCGGCAATAAACCGGCTTTCCGATTTCTCCGACTACCTGAGGGTTTTCAGCGACACGTCGACCGGGTCTGTTTTCAGGAAAAAGGCCGGGGAGATGATCTGCGGCCTCTTCATTGCGCCGGATGTATCAATTAACCTGTCGTACAGCCCCGGCAATAATGAAAATACAATTTCGCCAATGGATTTTTTAAGACCGGGATTTGAAACCGAAGGCCTGGCTGGTGGCATGAAGTTCGCAGACATCAAAACCGCTATGCCGTTCCGGCGTGAAAATGACACCCTCTGTTCGGGCAGACTTGTTTTTTCTATAGGTCAACCACAAGCTAACCAGGGCTCCATGGCAGCTTCAGGATCGATGAACCGGATGGCCGACATCTATGCTGTCAGGCACCGGAAAATTTTTGGCCGCGACACGCTGAAGGTGTGGGAAGTTTACCTGGGAAAGATCGAATAGGAGGCTACGTGACTTTGGAATGGCTGAAACCCAGCAGGATCCTGAGATAAACACTGAAACTCGGTTTGAAGGCAGTATATCCCTTCAGGTTGGCCGGGTAAAACTGCATGCTGGCCCCGGGCTCCAGCCCGAACTTGTCGGTCAGCGGCAGGCTGAACCCGGCTCCAAGCAGGCCCCCGAATCCAATGCCGTATTGGTTTACGCTGAACGACTGGCTGTTCGAATTGGGGACGTAACCGTTGTTCCCGTAAATATTCATCAGGTTGTATTCGGTTCCCTCCACCACCAGGGCTGATTTAAGGATGTGGGTGTAAACCATGGTCATTCCTCCGTTGACAAAAAAGCAAATTTTTGATTTAAAGGGAAACGACCGCTGGTACCCGATATCGAGCATGGCCCTCTCTTCCTTCCCGATGACCGGGATCATCAGGAAATTCTGAAATGCTTCCTGGTACTTGATCTCCAGCACTGTCACCACACTGGTTGCCTTCAATTGCGTGTAATTGGCCTCGATGAAAATGCCGTTTTTCCGGTTGATGTTGAACCGCATGAAAACACCTGCCGTGATGGCCACCTGGTAGTGCATATTGGTGTCGTAACTCTTGGTCTTGTCAAGGATGAGGGTGTCGGGACTTCCCAGCGCCAGCCTTATATCCCGGTACCAATAGGTATTGTTCCAGACATAATTTACATTGTTGATATTCCCGGGACTCCCGTTGTAAAAATTGGCGGCGTATTTGTTGGGGAAGAAAGCGCCGACGTTGATGCCGACCGCCCACCTGTTGATTGAATCCTTTTCCTCCTTGTAATCTGCCCACGGATCCTCTTTCCCTGATTTTGTTTTTGCGTTCAGTTCTGCCTTCGATATCTTCTTCTGACCCCAAGAATGCTGGGAAAAGGAAAGGAAAATGAGCAGAAAAAATATCGGAATCAGCCTGGTGTGATTCATCATGGTTCATATATTATCAGCGGCAAAAATACACATTTTCGCCATTTCGCCATTTCGCCATTTCGCCATTTCGCCATTTCGCTACCTCGCTACCTACAATTGTATGGTATACCCATAGGTGACCGGTTTATCTTCCTCCCTTTCTGCCGGCTCTTTTTTCACGGCCTGGGTATAGGTAATCCTCAATCCCGGCGGCAGGATGAAGTTGATGTTGGTTTTGGTGGTGAGTTTCAGGCGGACGCCCCGGTTCTTCACCTTTTCGAACTGCAGCATCGAGACCACACGCAAAGCCTCCTCGTCGCACCCATGCCCGAGCCCCTTCAGCACATGCGGGTTCTTCACCGCGCCGGTATCTAGGATATCGTATGCAACCATGACGCTTCCTTCAATGCCTGCATCCAGAGCGGCCTGCGGGTATTGAAGGTTGCCGGAGATGAATTCCCTGAAGGCCTGCGTCCCGCCGGGATAACTGGGCATGTTCAGGAAGTGTTTTTTCCTGGGATGGTCCGCCATGGCTATGGGGTTGTCTCTTTTTTGCGTTCGCCGGGCTCCACGATCTTTTTTGTCAGGAACGCACCGAGCAGTTGTCCCAGTCCGCCGCTTCCGCCGTCGCCGCTGGTAACCAGGGTGTCGGGGACCACCTTGACATTGCCGGTGGCCAGTTTTTCGGCCACCTGAACGGCGATGACCCCTTCCTGGCCAATGGCCTGCCGTTGTTTTTCATAGGCTTCGGCCGTGGCGGTTCCTTCCGCCAGGATGGCCACCCCTTTGGCCTTCCCGATCGATTCGATACCCGAGGCCTCCCCGGCTTTTTCCAGCCGGGTTGATTCGCCTTTCCCTTCCGCCTCCTTGATGGCTTTCTGTTTGCGGTTTTCAGCGATCTTCACCTCGATCTCCGACTGTACCAGGTCGACCTGCTTGTCGGCCTCCGCGGTGGTTTTTGCCATGGCGATACGGGTTTGCTGTGCTTTCTGCTGCTCAACATACATGGCCTGTTCCTGCTGCGCGATGATCCTTTCGGTCTGCGTCTTCATGAGGTTCTCGGGAAGCTGGATCTGGCAGATCAGGACCGACACCAGTTCGACATGGTATTTTTCCAGTTCGCGCCGGGCCCGGTCTTCGGCTTTTTGCTGCTCCTCATGGCGGTTCTGCATGAAATTCATGGCCGATGTTGCCGATGCCTGGTTGCGGAAACTCGAATCGATCATCGGGTGGATCACGTGTTCGATCAGGTTCTGGATGGAGCCTATCTTGGCCACCATGTAAGGTGCCTGGTCGGGACGTACGCGGATGACCACCTTGACCGATACGCTGATCTCGAAACCGTCGTGCGAGACAACTTTCAGTGGATCGAAACGGGTCTCCTGGGCTTCATCCCAGTCGATGGTGATGTTGGTCGTATCAACGATATAGGCGATGTAGGCACGGCGGTTCAGGTAATAGATCCCCGGGCCGGCCACCTCCTGCTGGATGCCGCGGTACCCCTTGGGGACCACATACCGTTCGATGCCGACGTCAATGCGGGTCTCGGCATTCTTTGTTTCATCGGTGGTAACCTCCGGGGTAACCTCTGCAACTTCAGCCTCAGCCACCTTTTTTGCAATCTCCCTGATATGGGGAGGTTCCATGCCGACATTCGATACAACCACGGCAACCTGTCCGCGTTCGACCACGGCGACATTGTCGAGTTCGACACTGAACATGAGCGAGTTGATGTAATAGGTTCCGGGTTTGAGCACGTCGAACTGCGGGCCTCGCTGGCCTCCGTTCTCAAGGAATTTTGTCACATCCTGGTAATTGTTGTGGCCCGGGATGGGTTTGGCAACGAATTCGGTTTCGGGCAGGGGCTGTCCGTCCCGGGCGACCACGATGCCGATTTTCTGATCGGGGATGATGATGGTTTCCTTGATCTCGATCCTGAACAGGTCGGTATTGATACGGTATTTGCCGGGAAGAAGGATGGAGACCTGGGGCCCCTTTTCCCCGTTGTGGTTCAGGAAGGCCTCGCCATCTTCATAATTGCTGTGGCCGTCGACCGTTCTGGCCAGCAGGCGTCCGCCGCTGATCTGCCTGCCGTCCTGGGAGGTGACGATCCCGATCTGGCCTTTGTCGATCATGGTCACATTCACCGCCTTCACCTTAAAAAGCAGCGGGTTGATACGATAGTTCCCCGGGGGCAGGGTTTTGATCTGCGGGCCCTTTTCGCCGCTGTTTCTCAGGAATGCCTCCCCGTCCTGGTAGAGGTCGCAGTCGACCACCTTGCCGAAGATCCGTCCCGCCGGGATCGGTGCTCCGTCAATTGATTCGACGATGCCGACCTGGTTTTCCCCGATGATGGTTACCGGTTCGATCCGTACGTTGAACAGCAGCGGGTTGATGCGGTAGATCCCCGGGGGAAGGAACTGGATCTGGGTTCCCTTTTCGCCCCCGTTTTTCAGGAACATCTCCCCGTCCTGGAACAGGTTGCAGTCAACCGTTTTTGCAAAGATCTTGCCCGATGGAACGGGGTTGCCGTCGACGGAGGCGATCACGCCGATTTCATCCTTGCCGATGACGGTGAATTCCTGTTTGCGGGTTTTATAGATGAAAGGGATCAGCAGGTACAGCCCGGGACCCTTTGTGCGGGCCTGGATGCCTATTTCATTGCTCATGGCGAAGACCCGGTCTTTGGGCATTTCCTTGCCGAACCACCGCCGTTCCAGTACGTTGATCTCCTTCCCCCCGACGATCAGGACCGAACTGTAGAGGAAAAAAACCACAAAAATAACAGCCACGATGATGACTGCAAGCAGTAAAAGTGATGAGATAGCCATATGATCTGATTTTTTATTCAAAATTAGTGAATATATTCACAGGGGTTGTTCGTCCACGGCGGATTTATTTCAGCCGGATCCAACCATCGGAGGGGATTCAGGAATACCTCCCGGTGGCTGAAATGGGGCTGATAACATAAAAAGATGCATATTTACACCCTGTTTTCCAGGCTGGCAACATCCGGGGAACAGGCATAAATTGTAACCTTCCCTATGCAATGGAATAAAAATCTGCGGTTTGCGACTTGCATTTTGTCGGTGGTGATGATCCTGTCTTTGCCCCCGGGCTGTAAAAAGAGTGATGGACCAGTCCCTGCCATGGCCATACCCGATTCGGTGACCGATATCGACGGCAATGTTTACCACCCGGTAAAAATCGGCATCCAGGTGTGGCTAATTGAAAACCTGCGTACTACGCACTACCGCAACGGCGACCCGATACCGGAGGTCCCCGCGACCAGCCGGTGGGGGAGGTCTGATTCAGGGGCATGTTGCAATTACAACAACATGATGCAGAACAGCCTCATTTACGGAAAGTTGTATAACTGGCCTGCCGTCCATGACCAGCGCAACCTATGCCCGGCCGGGTGGCATGTGCCTGATGAGAACGAATGGGCCACCCTCGTCAGCTTTGCGGGAGGTGAAACAACGGCAGGCGGCCGTCTGAAGGAGTTTGGGTTCAGCCACTGGCTGGCCCCCAACACCGCCGCGACCAACGAAACCGGGTTCACGGCATTGCCGGCCGGTTACCGAAACGATACCGGGGTCTTCGCAAACATGAACCGAAGCGCCATCTTTTGGTCAACAACATCTTACGATCCGTCGCATGCCTGGTACCACTACACTTACTACGACTACCAGGTCATGTTCAAGGATTTTTACCATAACAAAGCGCACGGATTTAGCGTCAGGTGCATCATAAATGAATGATAAATGACGAGTGACGAGTGACCATGAAATGAGCGTTTACAGTTATTATTATGTAAAATGGTCTTGACTTCGCCTGGTTGCTGACGTATCTTTATAAAAAATTTCCGGTATGAAAAAGTTTGCCCTTTCCTTACTGATGTTAGGGGTCTTTGTCCCTTCTTTCAGTTTTGCTTCCCTTTCCGTCGTCGCTCCCAACGGGGGCGAAAACTGGACCATCGGCTGCCCCTATGCCATCCAGTGGTTGTCGTCCAACACAGCGGGAACAATCAAAATAGAACTATACAAAGACAACAACTTCTGCATGACCATCTGCAGCCAGGTTCCCGTAACCATGTCGTCGTACACCTGGATCCCGCCCGTGACGGTTGTCGCGGCCGGAACCTACAAGGTGAAGATTACCAGCCTGACCAGTGCGGCGGCATTTGATTTCAGCGACGGTAATTTTGCCATCAATCCCGGGACCATAACGGTCACCTCTCCGAACGGGGGCGAGGTGTGGCAGAAGGGATCGACCCACCAGATCCTCTGGACGGACAATATCTGCGATAATGTAAGAATAGAGCTTTGGAAGGGAGGCACCCTCAGTTCGGTGATCACCACTTCGACCCCTTCGAACGGATCGTTTACATGGGCCATCCCAGCGGCCGTTGTTTCAGGGAACGATTATAAGATCAAAATCATGAGTATCGCGTCTGCTACCGGGGCCACCAGCCTGGTTTTCGATTTCAGCGACAACAACTTCACCATCGGAACACCTGCAACACCAATTACGGTTGTCACCCCAAATGGCGGGGAAGTGTGGTATAGCGGGGGCAGTTACATCATCAAATGGATAGATGCCATTGCCGAAAATGTGAAGATTGAACTATGGAAAAACGGTGTTTTCAATTCCGTGATCTGCCCTTCCACACCCGGCCCTTATACATGGGTTATCCCCGCTTCGGTCATTGCCGGGAATGATTACAAGGTCAAGGTAATTGGTTTGACCTCAACGGCAAGTTATGATTTCAGCGACAACAACTTCACCATCGCCCAGGGGAGCTTTATCATCGTCACTTCGCCTAATGGCGGAGAAATGTGGGCCAAAGGAAGCACCAGGATCATCACCTGGCAGGATAACATTCCATGGGATGTCAGGATCGAACTGTGGAAAGGAGGAGCCTTCTATTCGCTGATCAATGCCTCCACCCCGAGTACCGGGTCGTGTTACTGGGCGATCCCTGTTACCTTGCCCACGGGGTCTGATTATAAGGTAAGGATTTCAGCCGTCAGCAATGCCGGTACTGCACCCCTTGCCGATTTCAGCGACAATAATTTTTCCATCACCGGACCCTCCCCGGCAGGTTCCCCCTATGGCCTCGTGAAGATCTATCCCAACCCCGGCAACAATGTGCTGCACGTTCATTTCACCGAAGCTTCGGCAACGCCTGTAGAAACCGGCATCTATGATCATGCCGGGAATCTGGTTCTCCGGCAGGTTACCGAATCTGTTGCCGCCGATATGACGGTCGAAATGAGTATATCGTCCCTTCAGAACGGGAATTACCTGGTGGTTGTAAAACAGGATCAACGGGTGTTGTCGAGGGAATACCTGGTCATCAGCCGTTAGTAACCACGGCCATTGCCACCGGGACCGCCGCCACCCATTCCGCCCGACCGGTTATGATGTCCCCCTTCATGCTGGGGTTGTGAGGTCTGGTTATGCGGATCTGACTGTTTTTGAATATCCTCCAGGACCAGGACATATTTTTCAAATTTCAACGAGTCACGCAGCAGTTTTTTTACTTTGTCATCCCGGGTTTTCATCATGAAGGCGATCACTTTGGCATTGTTTTCCGCGTGGTATTTCTGAATATCGTCTGTGTACTGCAGGAAAATGCGGGTGAGGGTATCTTTCTGTCCCTTCGAGAGGCTGAGCTTCGGTGCAATATGATCCACAAACATTTTCGTACGGTCTTCCGGCGAAATCGTCTGTTGCGGTTGGGGGGACTGCGCAGGTGGCTGCGTTGGCTGCTGAGCCAGGGAGACAAGAGTGCAAATCAGGAGCACGAGCGTAAACAGGATGTTTTTTGTCATTTTGCCACAAATTTTATATAAGTGAATGAATAACCACCGGATGCGTTTTGATGCAGTGGGATGAACTGACCTTCCCCCTGATCATGGCAATAACGAAAAGAGGTTGCAAATTCTTATCCGGAAAGCTGTCATTTATCTTGGACGTCATCACGATACGAAGTCAGACCTGGTTAATATGTAATTTTATCGCTCTTCACGGTCCACTCCCTGAAGAGTTCAACGGCCCTTGGATGGTCAAGCCGGGTGAATGACAGTCTTCGCCGGGATGGGTCCAGGTTCAGCTCCTTGTAGATGTCGTTGTCCTTGAAGCCTATGGCTTCTGCTTCATGCCGGTCGGAAACGTAATATACCGAACTGATGTTGGCCCAGTAAATTGCAGAAAGGCACATCGGGCAGGGTTCGCAGGTGGAACAGATCACCGCGCCTTCGAGGTCGAAGGTGCCCAGGTTGGAGCATGCATCGCGGATGGCCATGATTTCTGCGTGGGCGGTCGGATCATTCAGTGAGCTGACCAAGTTTCCTCCCTTCCCGATGATCTTGCCATCCCGGAGGATCACGGCCCCGAAGGGTCCGCCCAGGTTATTTCTCACGGAATGGTATGCTTCTTTGAAGGCCGCATCCATGCAAGATTCTTTTGTCTCCATATAGAAATACTTTTCAAATCACGCCCCTTCAGGTAGGATCACTTCCTGTTGGATGACAAAATTAACGGGTAAAACGACGCGAAATACATCTCCCGGGCAAACCAAATCATTTTTTCATGCCGGGCTGGGCTGGTCTCATGCTCATTCTCTGATTTTGACCCCGGCGAATTCCGAAAAACCCCAGTAAACCGTGTCAGACAAATAATATCCCTTATCACTGCCCCTGCTGACCCACAGAGACAACTTTCACAAAACATCCTTGCCGCCTGGCTATGCGGGGCAAGATATATTGAGATGAAGACAATCCAGACCCCTGATGAGCTTGAACGATCCGATCCGCTCGCTGGTTCCGGTTTGCGGGGATGGCGACGAAGGTTATCAAATCTCCCGGCACATCAACCGGGTAAATGGTAAAATCAACGGAGTCTTTTGATGGCCTCCTCGAGTTTGGTCGCCTGGAGCATGAGGTCAAGGGTCTTCTGTTCCATCTCCTGTTTCAGCTGGATCAATGCCTGGTCGGCGGTGCTGAGCCCGGCCGACAGGTCTGCGTGCAGCCTGTCGATCCGGGGCCCGATGAGTTCAATCCTGCCATCGATTGCGGCGAGACTTTCATTCAAATGACCCTCCAGCTGCCGGTTATTGTGTTCCATGGTGGCCATGCCCGTGGTAATGCGCTGGTCCATCTCGTTCGAGGTGTTGATGACCAAATCTTTGCAATTCTGAATTCCCTCCCTTGAATGTGTGCTTTCGAGCGCCAGCTGTTCCCGGATATCCCTTTCCATCGCAGTCATGGATTTTTGTGTCCGGCCCGATTTAACCATGAGCCTGTAAAGCATAATGATCATGGCCATTACCAGCAGGAATAGAATCCCGAAGGTGGCAACCTTTGCTCCCCGGGAAAGAAATTTCTGGTTGTCGACCTTCTCCTTCAGTGCATAAAGCTCCGACCTGGTATTTCCGAGCGAATCAGCGATCACCTCCACCTGCATGCTGAGAATCGTGTTTACCTGCAGCGAACTGTCGAGCGAATGCTGCAGTTTCAGGTCACCTTTTTTCATTTCAGCGAGTTGTTTTTTAATGACGCCGATTCCGTCATAAATTTTTTGCTTTTCAACCCTGAAGTCCTTCTGTTGCAGGTATTCAGCGGTTTGGGCGCGGCCTGAAGCACAGACCACCACCACGACTAAAATTGCAAATAATTTTTTCATAGGTTATAATTGATTAGATCCAAAGATACAAACTAAATTACTGAAAGTCAATAGCTATTTTGGATTTTTGGACAAAGATGACCCTTGTGGTTGCATAAATTCGTTATGTTTCAAAAACAGAACGAATTAATTATTCGTACCTTTGCAGACAGTCCTTTCCTGAAGCAGCCCCCGCAAGCGCTTTACGGAGGTTTTTCTTGTCACAGTAAATCATGGAAGACAGAACCATGTTGACTTTTCCGGCTTTCTTTGAACATACCCTGAGCCGGTTTGGTTCCCGCGATGCGCTTGCACTCGTCGGGAAGAAGCCACTGACCTATACGGAAACGCACGACCGGATCCGGGCTGTGATGGCCTTCATGGAGAAACTGGGAATTCATCCTGGCGACAAGGTGGCCATCCTGGCGACCAACCAGCCGCACTGGGCGATCGTTTATTATGCCATTACCTTCATGGGCGCCGTTGCAGTTCCCCTTTTGCCCGAATTCCTTCCTGTCGAGATATCCACCCTGCTTGAACATTCCGAGACCAAAGTGGTTTTTGCCTCCGAAGGTTTGCTGCCCAAACTGATCGGACTGACCACCGACTTCCTGGTGGAGGTTGTCAGGATTGAAAATTTCGGGGTGGTCAGGTCCTATGAATCCTGGCCCGAATTTGACGCGGATGCCTGGCCGGCAAATGAGTATGATGTAAAGGAAGACGACCTTGCGGCCCTGATCTATACCTCCGGAACAACCGGGAACCCGAAAGGGGTGATGCTGACGCACCGCAACATATGTTATACCGCGGTAAAGGGCTATGAAATTCAAAAAATTCTCGAAACGGATCGTTTTCTCTCCATTCTTCCCCTTTCACATACTTACGAAAATACGCTGGGGCTGATCCTGCCCATGTACGGCGGCGCCTGCGTCTACTACCTCGGGAAACCTCCCACGCCCGCCCTGCTGCTTCCCGCGCTCCTGGAGGTGAAACCAACCACCATGCTCACGGTTCCGCTGATCATCGAGAAGATCTTCCGGTCGAAAATCCTGCCTGCATTCACGGAGAAAAAAACGGTAAGGCTCCTTTATAAAATACCTCCTGTAAGAAAAATCCTGCACCGGGTTGCGGGGAAAAAACTCATGGAAACCTTCGGGGGTGAACTGACCTTTTTCGGGGTCGGGGGAGCCAAACTAAACAAAACAGTCGAACGGTTCCTCATCGAGAGCCATTTTCCCTATGCGGTGGGTTACGGACTCACCGAATGCGCCCCGCTGCTGGCCGGGTTTAACCCGCAACACCCGGTGCTGCAATCGACCGGGCCCTGCTGTAAGGGCGTTGAACTGAAGATCATGAATGCCGACCCCCGTACCGGAGAGGGGGAGATCTGGGCCAAAGGATTCAATATCATGAAAGGGTATTACAAGGAACCCGGGATGACCCGTGATATGATCACTCCCGAAGGATGGATCAAAACCGGCGACCTGGGTGCCTTCGATCAACACCTGAATCTCTTTATCCGCGGCAGGGTCAAAAGCATGATCGTCAGGTCGAACGGTGAAAATGTCTACCCCGAAGATATCGAATCGGTGATCAACAATTTCCGCCACGTGGTCGAGTCGCTGGTCGTTGAAAAAAAAGGGAAACTCATCGCACTGGTCCATTTCAACCAGGAGGAGATCGAACAACGTTACCGGTACCTGAAAAATGAGGTGGCCAACTATGTCGACCAGCAGACGGAGGAACTGCGGCTTGAACTCCAGGAATATGTGAATGCGCGTGTCAACAAATTCTCCCAGGTGCAGCTGGTCATCGCCCAGGCTGATCCCTTTCAGAAAACGGCAACACAGAAGATCAAAAGGTTCATGTACACCGGGTAAAGATTAAAAATTAAAGATTAAAAATTACGAACGGACAGCCTGGCTTGTTGCGTTCCTTGTTTTCTTGTTTTCACGATCCCCATTATTCCAATTGATTTTAATGTACTTTTACGACCGGTTTTTCGTTTCTGTATATCCTGTAACCCGAAATAATGGCAGAAAATCAGCTATTTGATGAAAAAGCGCTGGAGGTGCTTTTCAGGGCCCATTTTGATGGGCTTTGCAGGTTCGCCATGGGGTATGTGAAAGACGAAGGCGAGGCCCGCGAAATTGTACAGGATGCCTTTGTAAACCTTTGGGAAAAAAGGGAGACCATCGACCCATCGAAACCGGTTAAAAGCTACCTCTCCTCTACGGTCAGGAACAAATGCCTCAACCACCTGCGCGATCATAAAAAATTCAGCGGCGATCTTCTCGCCCTTGAAAACCTGTCGGCGGATAAAGGGTACGACCAGCCCGACAAACTGGTGGAAAAGGAGATCAGTGACAGAATTGCATTTGCGATTGCCGAACTTCCCGAAAAATGCCGCGAGGTTTTCCTCCTCAACCGGCACCATCACCTGAAATACCAGCAGATTGCCGATAAACTCGAAATCTCGGTTAAAACCGTCGAAACACAGATGTCCAAAGCGCTGCAGCATATGCGCATCCGCCTGGCCGAATACCTGCCAATGATTATTCTATCTATTTTCCTATTTCACTACCTCGCTACCTCGCTACCTCGCCATTTCACTATTTCACTATTTCGCTATTTTTTATTTTAATTGTATCAGGGTAACCCCCCCCCTTGTGTGTATGATAAGCAGAAAAATACCATGGAAACAAATGCCACATATTACATCGACCTGATTACCAGGTATTTTTGCGGTGAGGCAACCCCGGAAGATATTCGGGAACTGGAGGCCTGGGTCAAGGCTGATCCGGCCAACGACGAATTTTTTTCCTCGTACCATAAAACCTGGAAGGTTCTTGGCGAAACCGGCAGCCCGTCAGCCGACCTCGACCGGGAATGGACCAAACTGCAGGCAACGATCTTGGCAAACACAGAAAAGGCCGCCAATGAACCACTTGTCATTCCCTTCCAAAAATCCAAAATCGTAAATCTGAAATCTGAAATCCTTTCCTGGTCCCTGCGCATCGCGGCGATGTTCGTGGTGCTGGCAATTCCCGCTTTTTTCCTCTATCACTATTTCGTCCCCCCTGCCGAAAGGGAACTCGTTGCAGGGAACTCGGTAACCGAACAGGTTCTGCCCGATGGCACCTCCGTTACCCTCAATGCCGGCTCAACGCTGTCCTGGCCTTCGCGTTTCAACGGGAAGGTGCGCAATGTTACGTTGAAGGGCGAGGGATGGTTTGTCGTTTCACATGATGCGAAAAGACCATTTATCATCACAACCGGCGATTTAAGGATCAGGGATATCGGCACCTCCTTTTTTGTGAATACGAAGACCTGGGGCAACACACAGGAGGTCATCCTGGTCACCGGGAAGGTCGAGGTTTATTTTGAAGGACGGCCCGGCAGGGGGCAGTTCCTTTTTCCGGGCGACAAGGCAGAGGCGCTTGCCGACGGTCGTGTGATTGAAAAGTCGGTCAACCGCGATCCGAATTTCCTTTCCTGGAAAACAAAACATATGGAATTCAGCAACACCCCGCTCAACGAGGTGGTTGCCCTGCTTGCAAAAATTTACCATGTCAGCATCCGCGTATCTGACGATCGCATGAGTAATTGCAGGATTACTGCTACCTTTGATAACCAATCGCTGGAATCGGTTTTACATGTGCTCAAAGCCACCCTTGATTTGCAGATCCGGAATACCGGGGCGGGGATCGAACTCTCCGGCCATGGCTGCAATTAATTTGCAATCTTTCCAGGAATTGACCCGGCCCCGTGCAAAATACACCCTGCTGCTTACCTTCCTGGTCTCCTTCATTTCATTTCCCCTGTTTTCACAAGATCTGCAACGACGGATCACCCTGAAGGTGAACAGCAAACCGGTTTCTGAAGTACTCCGGCAGATTACCCTGCTGGGATCGGTTGATTTCTCCTACAATCCGCAGACCCTCCCCCTTGGTCAGCCCGTCACCCTGGATGCAAAAGACCGGACCATCAGGGAGATCCTGGATGAAGTACTGGTGCGTCGCGGGATCGATTATTTCACGGTTGAAAATCATGTGGTGCTGAAATTGCATGACAGGTCAGAAAAACAAAAACCGGAAATCACGCCGGCCCCCCTGAACCGGTACACCCTCAGCGGCTACCTGAAGGACAAGTCAACCGGGGAGGTGCTGATCGGGGCCAACATCTTTATCCGCGGAACCACGACAGGGGCGATGACCAACGGTTATGGCTTTTATTCGCTTACACTCGGAGCCGGTACCTGCCCTGTGGTGTTTTCCTACCTCGGCTACCGGGAGATTACGCGCGAAGTCGTGATGAATGAAAATACGTGGCTCACGATCGAAATGGAAGAGAACAAACTGGATATCCGAGAGGTGGAGGTGGTTGCGGATGATCATAAAATCGATCACCGGAATACCCAGATGAGCGATTTCAGCTTTTCGCAGAAGAACCTGGCGCAACTCCCGGGTTTCGGGGGCGACCTGGATGTCATCCGCGCCCTCCAGGCTGTTCCGGGGATCCAGACATACGGCGACGGGTCCTCCCTCTATTTCGTCAGGGGCGGCAACAGCGACCAGAATTTATTGCTGATCGACGAGGTACCGGTGTACAATCCTTCGCACCTGTTTGGTTTTTTTTCGGCCTTTGCACCGGATGCCATCAACGATGTACAGATTTACAAGGGCGATTTCCCGGCGAAATTCGGCGACCGCCTGTCGTCGGTCATCGACATCAAAGCCAAGGAGGGAAACATGAAACACTTTGGCTTTTCCGGCAATGTGGGGCCCTATGCCTCGAATGTCTCGGCGGAGGGACCGATCGTGAAAGAACGCGGCTCCTTTTTCATCTCCGGCCGTGTATCGACCCTCAACTGGCTCAACAACATCCCGTCGCTGAAAAAGAATTTCGATTTCCGGTTTTTCGATGTCAATGCAAAGTTCAACTTCAGGCTGAACGACAACAACCGGTTTTTCCTTACTTTTTACGGGGGGGAGGATGACTTCAACCGTAAAATAACCACCGAAACCGGCTCCTTCGGCATCTCCTGGAACAACCTTGCCGGGACCTTCCGGTGGAACCATCTGTTCAGCAACAGGATATTTTCCAATACAACAATTAACTACAGCCATTACAACTATTCGCTTACCCTGCCGCAGGAGCAGAACGGTTCATGGAATTCGGCGATCTCCAACCTTACCTTTAAAAGCGATCTCACCTGGTACCCGAACCCGCGCAATACCATCCGGGTCGGACTCGAGGCTACCCTGCACCATTCAAACCCCGGAAATGTCACCCTCGACGGCAGCGGTCAGGCCGAACAGGCGCCCGTTGTCGCACAGTATCATGCCATGGAATATGTGCTCTATGCCTCGAATGAACAAGAGGTAGGGAAAAGACTCTCCATCCGTTACGGGATCAGGCTGCCGGTGTGGCAGGATCTTGGTCCGACACGGGTCTGCTATTTCGATGCCAGCCACAAGGTCATCGATTCCATCAGTTACGGCAACGGGGTTGCCTATTCCACAGCCTTCAGCCCCGAGCCGCGGCTCAACATCCGTTATGAACTTGATCCTGTTTCGGCCATCAAGGCCAGCTACAGCCGCACCACCCAGTTCCTCCAGCTGCTCTCCAATTCGACTACGCCGTTCAACTCCCTGGAGGTATGGGCCCCCTGCGGCCCGAACATCCAGGCACAGACTGCCGACCAGGTCGCCCTTGGTTATTTCAGGGAACTGGGAAAGTCGACGTTTGCTTTTTCGGCTGAAGCATATTACAAATGGTTTCACCATCACCTTGATTATAAGGATCATGCGAACATGCTCTTCAATACCCTGATCGAGGGAGAACTGCGGTTTGGCGACAGCTGGTCATACGGACTGGAGGTCATGTTCAGGAAAAAGACCGGGAAATTCACCGGCTGGATCGGTTACACCTGGTCAAGGGCGTGGGTGCAGACCCCCGGCGTTGACAACGGGAAGGTCTACCGTGCCAGCTGGGACCGCCCGAACGATATCTGCATCAACCTGTCATATGACATGAAAAGACACTGGGTCTTCACGGCAAACTGGATCTACCTGACGGGAAGCACCATCACCACCCCCGTTGGTTTTTATTATTTAAACGGATCTTCCGTACCGCTTTATGGGGACAAGAACAATGACCGGCTGCCCGATTACCACCGGCTTGACCTGTCGGTCGCCTATGCCTTTAACAAGCCCGGCAACCGTTACCGGCACAGCCTGGCCCTGACGCTATACAACGCTTATGGCCGGATGAACCCTTTTTCGGTTAATTTCAATAAAATGATGGATGGCAACGGCAATTTTGTCGTGCCTGCGAACCTCAACGGTAACTATAAACTCGTTCCGACAACCGTATCGGTTGCCGGGATGATCCCTTCGGTCAATTATCAATTTAAATTCTGATGAGAACTGCGCTGACCTTCGTTTGTCTTTTTACCGTGTTGCAGGGGTGTGTCAAGGAGACCTCATGGCCGGTGACGAATGCTCCCGCACCTAAGATCATTGTCAATGCCATCCTCACCGATGAGGTCAGAACTCATGAAATAAGCCTGACCTATACCGTGACAAGCCTGAATGAAAAACCGCAGCCGGTGATCGGGGCGGGCGTGGCGATCAGCGATGAGGATTCAACCTGGGTTTTAAACGAAAATCCTGCCGATCCGGGGCTATACCTTACCTCCCCGGTATTTTTTGCCAGGCAGGGAAAAAACTATACGTTGCTGATCTCCCTCAACGGGAATATATATTCAGCCAAGGCCGCCATGGTGCCGGGCGCCTATTTCCGGGAACTGAAATACGCCAGGAATGAGGGCACCAGCCTGTATCATATCAGCTGGGTGGCGAATGCCTTCGGAACGGTGGGTGCCGCCGCCATGTGGGAACTTAAACTCGACTGGTCGAAGGTGCCAGGATATGAACATCTTGATTCCATCGCCACCCATGCCCGGATGCTCTTTTATACCCTGCCGACCCTCGATGTCAGCGAGGTGTTTGCCCCGCAGGTGGAGTCGGTGTTGTTCCCGGCCGGGACGATTATCGCCGAGCGGCGTTATTCACTGGCCCCGGCACACGCAGGATTTATCCGTGAACTCCTGCTCGAAACAGCATGGACCGGGGGATTGTTCAATGGCGCTGCCGCCAATGTCACCACGAATCTTAGCAACGGGGCAATGGGCTTCTTCGGCGTCTGCGCCGTAAATGAACTCTCGGTGACGGTGAACCCGGGCAACTTCGTAAAAAAATAAGCAGCTTACATTGATCTGATCTAAAGGAAGATATAAAATATTCAAAAAATATTTCAATTTGTATCAGGGTATCTTCAAATTCAGGTGTATTATCCCCAGAGAACGAAAAACAAGTATCCATTTTAACGTCTAACAACCATGAAAACCAGAAATCTCATCCGCCTCACCGCACTGCTCATCGCAGTCGTCGCGCTTTCCGTAACCGGGTGCAAGAAGGACAAGAGCACCTCTTCGGTCGATCCTGCCTCCATGCAACAACTCGCCAATGATGAAAACCAGGTTCAGAATGCTTCCGACGAAGCCATGAACGATGTAAACAACATCCTTTCGGGTGGAAACCTGAAATCGACAGAATCGCTGCCGTGCAATGCAACCATTGATTCGACAAGCGTGGTCAACGATACCATCACCATCCACATCACCTATCATGGTTTGAATTGCAGCGGGACCCGTTACAGGACCGGCCAGGTGGAGATCAAGAAAAAATTCGGTTCGCACTGGTACCAGGCAGGCGCCACGGTCATCGTGAAACACATCAACTTCACCATCACCAAGGTTGCCAGTCAGAAGACCATCACCCTCAATGGCATAAAGACACATGAAAATGTCAGTGGAGGCGTCATTCCGCAACTCGGGAACGGGATCACATCGATTGTGCAGAAGACCTGGGGAAATGAAACCGTGACCTTCAGCGACAATACCACCAGGGTATGGAACATCGCTCGCCAGAAGACCTTTACCGGTACGCCGGGACAGCTGGTCATGACGCTCGACGGCTTCGGGACAGAAGACAACTATTCAAACCTCGTGGTATGGGGAACAAACCGCCAGAACGAAAACTTCTACACCCAGATCACCCAATCGGTTGTGATGCGCCAGGCCTGCGACTGGGATCCCTGCTCAGGCATCAAGATCCACCAGATCCCATCAGATTCCAAAAGCGCAACCCTTACCTTTGGATTCGACAGCAACAACCAGCCCGTGACCGGCACCAACTGCCCGACCAAGTACAAGCTTGACTGGCAAAAGAACAATCATTCAGGAACTGCTTTCCTCTGGCTGCCATAATCTGCCCAAACCTTTGATTACTCAGTGAAACGTGAAAACCGCCCCGGTCCGGGGCGGTTTTTTTATTCGAAACAGCCGATATACCGAGAAATCACCATCCTCTGGATCTCCGAAGTGCCTTCGCCGATCTGCAGCAGGCGCTGGTCACGGTAAAAACGTTCAATGTCGTAATCCTTCATCAACCCGTACCCCCCGTGGAGCTGAACCGCTTCATCAGCCACTTCGCGGGCAATTTCGGAACAGTACAGTTTCGCCATGGCAGCCTCCTTGGCATACGGGAGGTTGTTCGATTTGAGCCATGCACCCTTGTAGAGGAGGTTCCGCGCAAGTTCAATCTTTGTGGCCATATCAGCCAGTTTGAAAGCGTTAACCTGGAACTGCGCAATGGGCTTGCCAAACTGCTTCCTGCTTTTTGCGTATGCCAGCGCCAGTTCGAAGGCGCCCTGGGCAAGTCCGAGCCCCATGGCCCCGATGGCAAGGCGGCCGCTGTCGAGGGTGCTGAGCATAATGTGCGATCCCTCGCCTCGCTTGCCCAGCAGGTTGGAAGCCGGCACCCTGCAGTCATCAAAAAAGAGCTGGGAGGTATCGGAGGCCCGCCACATCATCTTGCCATGCATCGGCACCCGTTTGAACCCGGGCGTGTCGGCATCGACAAGGATCGTCGAAAATTCCTTCTGACCGTTTTGTTCACCCGAAACCACCTGTACCGTGGCCCCCTTGTTGATGGCCGAAGCTCCGTTGGTAATAAAAATTTTTGAACCGTTGATGATCCAGTGATCGTCCTCGAGGCGGGCATTTGTCTTGGTAGCCCTGGAATCGCTCCCGGCATCGGGTTCGGTGAGCCCGAATGCCCAGAGGGCATCCCCCGTCGAAAGCATCGGGAGGTATTTTTGCTTCTGCTCGCCGGTCCCAAAATTCATGATGGGGCCAATGCCAAGCGAGATGTGGGCCGCCAGGGTGGCTGCCTGCGAACTGTCAATCCTGGCCAACTCTTCCACCGCGATCACATAAGCAAGGGTGTCCATGTCCAGTCCGCCGTATTCATGCGGCGTCCTCAGACCGAAAAAGCCAAGTTCCCCCATGCGCTTCGTGAGCGGGATTGAAAATTCAGCCTTTTCATCGAGTTCCTGCGCAACCGGTTTTATTTCACGCTCGGCGAAATCCCGCACTGTTTTGCGGATCATGTCATGCTCTTCTGTTAAATACATAGGGTGGGTTGTTAAAAAATTAAAACTCAAAATTCAAAACTCAAAACTGTAACTCAAAATTCAAAAGGGAATACGAATCTGTTTAAATTCGTATCTCATACTTCGTTGATCAATATTCGATATTCATAAAGATTTCTTCCCCAATTTTCTTAGCTTCTTCCCATGCCAGGGGATCGATGCCCACCGGCATGTGGCGACCTGCCGCAAATGAAAGCAGGTGATCAGTTCCCAGGTTGCCCAGCAATTCTCCCCCCGCCATGGGGCATCCTCCCAATCCGCCGGTCACACTGTCGAAGCGCCGGCAGCCGGCAAGAAATGCAGCATTCACCTTTTCGTACCATCCTTCACCTGCAGTGTGCAGATGAAGGCCGAATTCGATGTCCGGGAACATGGGAATCAACGCGTTATAGATTTCTGCGATCATTTTTTCCCCGATCTCCACCGAGACATTCGACAGCATGATGGTCGCGGCACCCGCCTGGTGCAACCGACCGGTCCAGTGGAGCAGCATCTCCTGATCCCATGGATCCCCGTAAGGATTTCCGAAGGCCATGGAAATATATACTACCGCTTTTTTACCTCTTTTTTCACAAAGTTCGGTCACCGCAGCCGCCGTTTCATACGATTCCTGCACCGAAGCGTTCACGTTCAGTTTCAGGAAAGTGGGTGAAAAGGCGAACGGGTAGGAGAGGTGGGTGATTTCATCCATTTCCGAAACCTTCTCCGCCCCTTTTCTGTTCACCACCAGGAACATCCGGTTTGACCGGGTTCCCGAAAGATCAAGCTGTTTCAGCACCTCCACCGAATCGGCCATTTGCGGGATCAGCCGGGCCGAAACCAGGCTGCCGGTCTCCACCGTGTCAAACCCGACCCGGAGCAGCGCGTTTATATACCGCACCTTGTCGCGCGACGGGATGATCCGGGGAAAACCCTGCATCCCTTCCCTCGGTGATTCAATGATCCTCATCATCCCCTGCCCGTAAGTGATTTCGGGATGCGGCCGTTTTTAATGGACTCGGAACGCAACCTCCTGCCTACGATCCTTTCAACCATCGAACCGGTTTCCAGCACCTTGTCAATGTCGAGCTGGGTGTCGATCCCCATCTCATCCATCATCACCACCATGTCCTCGGTAGAAACCAGGCCGACCAGGTTCGGATCGCGGTAATAATAGCTGCCGGTTCCGGCTACCGGCACCCCGCTGACGAAGTTGGCCGGCTGGCCACCGATGCCGCCCATGGTCGACTCGTAGTTGACCATCCCGGCCTGCAGCGCGGCAAGCACGTTGGCAAGCCCCCAGCCGCGTGTGGTATGGAAGTGAACGATCTGCTTCTCAACCCTTACTCCCGAATCGAGGAGCATGGAATAGTAACGATAGACCCGGTCGGGGGATGCTGAACCGTCGTGATCGGCATGTTCCACATCATTCACCCCGATGTCGAACCAGCGCCGGGAGAATTCGATGGCCTTCTCCAGTGTCGTCGGACCCTCGATCGGGCAACCCCAGATGGTGCTTACGGTTCCGTTCACCTTCAGTCCCGCCTCATGGGCAAGCGGGATGTACTTTTCGGCCATCTTCCAGTAATCTTCCAGGCTGAGCCCCGAATTTTTCCGGTGATGCGATTCGCTGGTCGAAACCATCAGCAGGATCCGGTCGGGACCCCATCCCTCCTTCCGGGCCTGGATGGCCCGCTCAATGGCCTTTTCCCTGATGGTAATGGCCGTAACGGAGACCTGCCCGAGCAGCGGCGCCACCAGCTTGCTGGAACGCAAACGCTTCAGCACTTCGTCGGCATCCCTGAACTGCGGCATACCGGAAGGATTCCCCAGGTTGGTAACCTCGATGTGCCTGAACCCCGACAGGATCAGTTGTTCCGCCAGCCAAACCTTGGCATCGGTCGGAATAAATATCTCTTCATGCTGGAACCCGTCCCTGACGGTTATATCACCAATGGTGACTTTTTTAGGAAAATTCATAATGCATTTTTTTAAACTGAAAACTCAAAATTAAAAACTCAAAACCCCAACTTAAATCTTAAAACTTGTGCTCCCCTGACTTCATTTCCCTATCCCCAAATTTTCCCATCCCCAAATTTTCCCATCCCCAAATCTTCACATCCTCAAATTTCCAAATCCTCAAATTCCACCAGCACCTTGCTGCTCTCCACGCGGTCATTTACACTAACGAAAACTTCCCTGACAACCGCCTCGCGCGGTGAGACAACCTGGTTTTCCATTTTCATGGCCTCGATGATCATTACGACATCGCCCTTCCTGACCGTATCTCCCGCCTGCACCAGGATCTTGATTACCTTGCCGGGCATGGGTGATGTGACCTGGTTGTTGTCGTGCCCCGTGAGATCGAAGGCTGAAGCGGTGACCGACTCGGTGAGAAGGTCGGGTCGCTTTAACCGGAAGGTGTGCCCGCTGACGGTCAGCGATGCCAGGTCATCCTGGTCCTCCGAAACATAGGCAATGTAATTGTGATGATTGATGGTGAATTCAACGCTGTGTGCCGAACATGATCCGAGGGTGGCCTGGTAGGACTTGCCACCGATCTCGAAGAAAAACCGGGTTCGCGAATAACCGGGAATGTTGACCTGGAACGCCTGGTCGTCGAACATAACCTGTATCGTCATCAGGTTTCGCCAGTAACCGATGGTCTCCCAGATATTCGGTTTTACCTCCGATCCGCGAACCCGCTCCGGTTGCCGGTTCAGGGTGACCATCAGGTACCCGGCGATGGGCACGTAAGGGGGAATCTCGGCCCGCTCCTTTTCAATCTCACTGACAAGGGCGGCGGTATGGTCATCGCAAAAACGGGTTGATATGGTATTGGTGACAAAGGCATTGCCCTGCAGCAGTTTGACCAGGTAGGTGATGTTGGTCCTGATGCCGTGGATGATATACCCGTTCAGGGCCTGCAGCATCAACTGGGTCGCCTCGTGGCGGTCTCTCCCATTCACCACCAGCTTGCAGATCATGGGGTCGAAGGAGCTCCTGATCTCCGTTTTCGGACCAATCCCGCTGTCGATGCGGATACCCGGAAGTTCCGGCTCCCGGTAAAAGGTCATGACCCCGGGGGAGGGCTGGAAATTGTTGGCCGGGTCTTCCGCATAAATACGGCATTCAATGGCATGTCCCTGCTGCCTGACATCCTCCTGCCGCATGCGCAGCGGGTTACCAGAGGCAACCACGATCTGCTCCTCAACGATGTCTATGCCGGTGACCATCTCGGTTACCGGGTGCTCCACCTGGATGCGGGTGTTCATCTCCAGGAAGTAAAAGTCAAGGTTTTTGTCGACCAGGAATTCTATCGTTCCTGCATTGTTATAGCCGATTGCCTTCCCGATGGCCACGGCCGCATCTCCCATCCGGGCGCGGACCGCGGGGGTGAGCGTGGGGGAGGGAGATTCTTCGATGATCTTCTGGTACCTGCGCTGGATGGAGCATTCGCGTTCGAACAGGTGGATCACATTGCCGAAATTGTCTCCCAGGATCTGAACCTCGATGTGGCGGGGTTCCACGATATATCTTTCGATATATACCGTTTCATCCCCGAAGTATGCTTTTGCCTGGCGGCTGGTCGATTCAATGGCCTCTGCCAGTCCGGCAGCTTGGTATACAACACGCATCCCCTTGCCTCCGCCGCCGGCGGCGGCCTTGAGAAGCACCGGGAAACCAATCCTGGCCGCGGTTTTTTCAAGCTCTTCCTTCGTTCCTGTGACACCATCCGTCATCGGGATGTTGAGTTCCCTGACAAATGCGCGTGCCTTTATCTTGTTCCCCATGACCTTCATCGCTTGGGTGTCGGGGCCTATGAAAATCAGACCTGCCTGATGGCATGCATCTACAAACAGGGGATTCTCTGCAAGGAATCCATACCCGGGGTGCACGGCATCACACTTTGATCTGACCGCCACTTCGATGATCTTCGGGATATTCAGGTAGGTTTCGCTGAGTTCCACTTCCCCGATGCAATAGGCCTCGTCGGCAAATGAAACGTGCAGGGAACCGGCATCGATCGCCGAGTATACTGCAACAGTCTTAATGGCCAGCTTCCTGGCCGTTCTGATGACCCGGACAGCGATTTCGCCCCGGTTTGCTATGAGAATTTTTTGGATCACAGGCATGCTATTTTACCCAGTTCGGTTTGCGTTTTTCAAGGAAGGCTTTCATCCCCTCCTGTCCCTCATCGGATGCCCGGATTTCGGCGATCATACGGGCGGTGTATTCATACGTTTCGGCAAAGGTGAGCTTGTTTGCCACATCATGGATCAGGGTCTTGCACTGGCTCATCGCAACGGGACCGCTGGTGCGGAGCAGCCCGGTCACATCATCCAGTATTTCCTCCAGCCCCGGTGTTTCCACCGATTTGTTCACCAACCTGAAATGTTCGGCTTCTTTGCCGTGAATGCGCCGGCCGGTGATCATCAGTTCCCGTGCGCCGTATTCGCCGATGCGTTTGATCACATAAGGTGAGATGCAGGCAGGCACGATGCCGATCTTGACTTCACTCAGCGAAAAGGTGGCGTCGTCGGTGCAGTAGGCCAGGTCGCAGGCCGACAGCAGCCCGTTGGCCCCGCCCAGTGCCACGCCATGGACCGCGGCAATGGTGGGGCGCCGGCAGGTATAGATGGACAGGAAGCATTTCGATAACAGCAGACTTTCCGAGTAATTCTGCTCATAACTGTTCTGCGATACCGATTTCATCCAGTTCAGGTCGACCCCGGCGCAGAACGAGCGTCCCCGGCCGCGGAGGATCACGCAGAGGGTCGCGTCGCCAAGCGTTTCAAAGCACTCCGTAAGCTCACGGAGCATGGTTTCGTTGAATGCGTTGTGCACCTCCGGGCGGTTGAGCCAGATGGTGAGGATGCCATTCTCCGTTTTATTCTCAATGGTTTGATAAGATGCCATGGTAACAAATTATAATTTTTAACTTCTTCCGGCTTTATTTATTCATAAACGCTTCACATTCCTCACTAAACGTTTTGTAACTGTAGTGTTTCTCCTGGTGAATATTTACTTTTACAAGGGGCATATTCTTCAAAATTTCGGCTAAAGCCACATTGTCTGTTGCTTCGTTAACCACTAGCTGAAGCTGGTGGCAATTTATAAATTGCCTCCGGCTGTAGCTGGAGGTTGACAGGGTTAGGGAGTTTAATGGCTTTAGCCAAAATTTTTCATTCATTTTATTTAAACTATTAGCAACCTGAAATACAATCTCCGGCTTCAGCCGGAGGCAAGGATTACATCCTGAATACCCCGTATTCGGTTTTGTCGTACTTCTTATTCTGCGAAATGGCGATCGCCAGCCCGATGATCTTCCGGGTGTCGACCGGGTCGATGATCCCGTCGTCCCAAAGCCTGGCGGTGCTGAAATAGGCCGAGCCCTCATCCTCGTATTTCTTCAGGATGATCTGCTGCATCTTCTCCCGGTCTTCGGGCGAAAGGCTTTTCCCGGCCGCCCTGAGCTGATCCTCCTTGACCGTGATCAGCACACTGGCCGCCTGTTCGCCACCCATCACCGAAATTTTGGAATTGGGATACATGAAGAGGAACCTCGGTTCATAGGCGCGGCCGGCCATGGCATAATTCCCCGCCCCGAACGAACCGCCGAAGACGACAGTGAACTTGGGCACCTTCGCATTGGCAACGGCATGAACGAACTTCGCGCCGTCGCGGGCGATCCCCGCCCGTTCGTACTGCTTCCCGACGATGAACCCGGTGATGTTCTGCAAAAAGAGGATCGGGATGTTCCTGGAGGTGCACAACTCGACAAAGTGGGCCCCCTTGAGGGCGGTTTCGCCGAAGAGCACGCCGTTGTTGGCAAGAATGCCGACGGGGTATCCCATGATGCGTGCAAAACCGGTAGTGATCGTGGGTGCATAACGTTCCTTGAACTCATGGAAGAGACTGCCGTCAACCATCCGGGCGATCACCTCCTTTGAATCGACCGCCTTTTTAAGGTCGACGGGGAGGATCCCGTACAACTCTTCGGGGTTGTAAAACGGCTCCTCAATGGGACTGGTTTCGAGCGGCTGGTATTCATGCCGCCTGATCGATTCAAAAATATTCCGGCATATCTGGATGGCATGAACATCATTTTCGGCAAGATGGTCGGCCACCCCGGAAATCATGGTGTGGACTTCGGCCCCGCCGAGTTCTTCGGCCGTAACCTCCTCCCCGGTTGCCGCCTTTACCAGCGGCGGGCCGCCGATAAAGATGGTGCCCTGGTTGCGCACAATAATGGTTTCATCGCTCATGGCGGGAACATAGGCCCCCCCTGCCGTACACGATCCCATCACCACCGCCACCTGGGGAATGCCCTGGGCCGAAAGCCTGGCCTGGTTGAAGAAAAAGCGACCGAAATCATATTTGTCGGGAAAGACATTGGCCTGCTCGGGGAGGAAGACTCCCCCCGAATCGACCAGGTAGACACACGGGAGCCTGTTCTCCATGGCGATCTCCTGGGCCCTGACATGCTTTTTGATCGACTCTTTTACATAGGTGCCGCCCTTGACCGTTGCGTCGTTGGCAACGATCATCACCTCCTTTCCGTGGATCACCCCGATGCCGGTGACGATACCCGCCGAGGGAAACCCATCGTCGTACAACCCGTAGGCGGCAAGGGCCGAAAGTTCGATGAAGGGGGTGTTGCGGTCGATCAGCAGGTCGATGCGTTCGCGAACCAGCAGTTTGCCCCGTTCCCTGTGCTTTGCAACAGCCTGTTCCGGCCCTCCCTTCCTGATGGTGGAGAGTATCTCTTTAAACCGTTTCAGTAATTTCAGGTACTCATCCCGGTTTTGCTGAAACTCCGGGCTCCTTGGGTCGATTTTGCTTTCTATTCGGAACATGCGCTGATTCTGGTTGCTGGGTTGGATTTCCAGCCTACTAAATTAAGAATAATTCTAAATTGGACAAACAAAATCTGAAATATCTCCATTAACTTTGCGTTTGATTTCGGGAGTATGCTGAAAGGATCGAAAACGGATATTGATGAAACATTCCTATACCCATGGTGAGGCTTCGGAATTAACCCTGGAGGATCTTCTGGAATACGATGTGCTGAGGGTCGAGAAAACTACCCTCAGGAAGGCTTTTGCCGCCATGCTTCACCAGTCGGCGCGCGACCTCGACGCCGGATATGCAGGGATGGTGCTGGAAACAGCGAAGATCATCCTCGATGAAATGGGACTGGGGCTGGAATCGGTGAAGTGTGTCATCCTTAAAAACGTCGTGGATAAAGGGGTCCTGTCGAGGGAGATGATAGAGGCCGAATATGGCCGGCCGGTTATCGGGCTGGTGGAGGGGATTCACAAACTGGAGCGGATCGATACCAAAAAGTACGACACCAACAAGGAAAACTTCATCGGGTTGCTCCTGACCCTTTCCGACGATATCCGGGTATTGCTGATCCGGCTGGGCATGCGTCTCTACGACATGCGCCACCTTGACACCTACCCGCCTGAGAAGCAGAACATCATCACCGGCGAAACCCAGGCATTGTACATTCCCATTGCCCACCGGCTCGGGCTTTACAAGATAAAGAACGAACTTGAGGATCGCGTCATGCGCTTTCACGACCGCGAAACCTATGAACTGATCGAGAAAAAGATCACCGAAACCAGGGCCGGCCGCGACCAGTATACCGCCGACTTCATAAAGCCTATCCGGGATAGCCTTCTTGAACACGGATTTGAATGCGAGCTGAAAAGCAGGGTGAAATCGATCCCCTCCATCCGCAGGAAAATGGTCACCCAGAAGGTTGAATTTGAAAAGGTTTACGATCTTTTTGCCATCCGGATCATCCTGAACAGGACCGTTGAAAACGATGCCGCCGATTGCTGGAAGATTTACTCCCTGGTCACCGACATCTATACCCCGAATCCCCGCAGGTTGCGCGACTGGATCACCCTGCCCAAACCTACCGGCTACGAATCCCTTCACACCACGGTGATCGGGCCGGGAGGGCGCTGGGTGGAGGTCCAGATCAGGACGCGGCGCATGGACGAGGTCGCCGAAAAGGGATATGCCGCTCACTGGAAATACAAATCAGGCGGAGAGGGCGAATCAAAGACCGATCTTTACGCGTCGATCCGCGAGCTGCTTGAAAGGCCGGTGCATACCTCGCTGGAGAAATCGATCAGCCGTGAAAAGAAGGCGCTTTACTCCGACGAGATCTTCATCTTTACCCCGAACGGCGACCTCAAGCGAATGAAGTCGGGATATACCGTGCTCGATTTCGCCTTCGAGATCCATTCCGAGGTGGGTTCCACCTGCACCGGGGCCATCGTCAACGGGAAGATGGTACAGATGAAACATATCCTGCAAAATGGCGACACGGTAAAAATACTTACCTCCAAAACGCAGAAACCCAATACCGGCTGGCTCGACATCGTAAAGAGCCCCCGCAACCTCGCCCGTATCAAGCATGCACTGAAAATGGAGGCCTTCAGGGAGGCCGACGTGGGCAAGGAGGTCATCAAGAACAAGGTGACCCAACTGGGATTTGAATTCATCGATACGGTCATCAACAAGCTGGTCGCCTATTTTGGCTGCGACAGCATCCTCGACCTGTACCAGCGCTTCGGCGAGGGGAAGGCCGACCTGAGCAAGATCAAGAAGGCGCTTACCACTCCCGATCCGACGGTGATTCCCGTGCCGGCAAAGGAGGAAAGTTTTCCCGAGCGGATCTCGGGGGTGATGGCAGGTAAGGAGGACTTTGTCATCATAGATCCGAAGATCAAATCGTTGCATTATGAATTCGCAAAATGCTGCAATCCTGTTCCGGGAAAGCCGATCTTTGCATTCGTAAGCATCCTGCAGGGGATCCGGATCCACACGACCTCCTGCCCGAATGCCCGGCAGATGGTGACACATTACCCTTACCGCGTGCTCGAGGCCCGCTGGAAACCAACCGATACAACCGCATGACCCATCCCGAAACGCCTGGAGGCAACCTGGTCATCAGGGTCAGCAACGTTCATAAGTCGTTCAAGACCGTACAGGCGGTGCGGGGGATCGACCTTGCCATTGAGGCGGGCCGGTTTGTGGCGATCCTTGGGCCGAACGGCGCCGGTAAAACCACGCTGGTCGAATTGATCGAAGGGATACAGCAACCCGATGAAGGGGAGATACTCATCATGGGGAAAACCTGGAAAGGGAATGAAAATTATTTGCGGCAGATTATCGGCCTTTCGTTGCAGGAGACGCATTTCATCGACAAGCTCAGCGTATGGGAGACCCTGCGGCTCTTTGCCAGTTTTTTCGGCATCGGGAAAGAACGGTGCGAAGAGGTAATGCAACTCATTGCCCTGGAAGAAAAAAAACGGGCCTGGGTGGTCAATCTTTCGGGAGGACAGCGGCAGCGCCTCGCGCTGGGGATCTCGCTGCTCAACAAGCCCAGGATACTGCTGCTCGACGAGCCTACCACCGGTCTTGACCCGAATGCCCGTCGTGAGATATGGGCGATCCTGCGTAAGCTCAAGGAACAGGCGCAAACCTCCCTGATCCTGACCACCCACTACATGGAAGAGGCCGAACAACTGTGCGATTCGATCGTGATCATCGACCAGGGAAAAATTCTGAAAGAGGGAACCCTCACTGCATTGCTGGGCGAAGTTCGGGATCTGCCCGTGAAACCGGTTGAAACCCGCCGGATTACCCTCGATGATCTTTTTATCTCACTTACCGGCCGCCACCTCCATGACTGACCGAATCACAAACAGCCAGCTTTACCAGCTGATAGCCACAAACTTCAGGGAGCTGATCCGCGAACCGGGCGTCCTTTTCTGGGGAACCGTCTTTCCTATCCTCATGTCGATCGGCCTGGGGATGGCCTTCACCCGGAAAAAGGATGTGGTCACCATCGTGGCGGTCGCCGGAGAGAACCACCTTGTCTGGCATCCGAATGATTCGGCTTCGGCCCTCCTGCAGTTTTTAGACGCCGGCAGGTCATCCATCGAAAAGGATAAAACAGGAACGTTTTCCCGCACCATCACCATCGCCGACGACAAGCTCGGGAACACCACCTTCGTCTTCCGTTCCATGGAATGGCAGCAGGCCATGGTGTTGCTGAAGCGGGGCAGCCTGAACCTCATCCTCGACGAGAAAAGCGGGGCCCTGCAGTATCATTTCGACCCGATGAACCCCGAGGCCCAGCTGACCTACCTCAAACTCAGCAGGATGTTCAATTCGAAAGGGACGGTGCTCGCCGGCAGCGGAACTTCCGTCGTTCCGCTTACCGTGAGCGGCACCCGATACATCGATTTCCTGATCCCCGGGCTGATCGCAATGGGGGTGATGATGTCGTCAATGTGGGGGATCAGCTATGCCATCATCGAACGCCGGTCGAAGAAACTGCTTCGACGCATGGTAGCCACGCCGTTGAAGAAGTCGAATTTTCTCCTGGCGCAGATTGCCGTGCGGGTCCTGATGAATTTCGTGGAGGCGGGGCTGCTCTTCCTGGTGGCTTTCCTGTTATTCCATACCACCATCCAGGGAAATGTGGCGGCGCTGTTCACCCTTTTCCTGGCCGGCAATTTTGCCTTTTCAGGCATTGCGATCTTCATTTCATGCCACACGGCCAAAACCGAAATCGGCAACGGGCTGATCAATGCTTTCAGCATGCCCATGATGGTGCTTTCGGGGGTCTTTTTCAGTTACCATAATTTTCCCGGGTGGAGTATCCCGGCCATTCAGAAGTTCCCGCTGACCATGATGGCCGACGGCATGCGCAGTGTTTTTATAGAAGGTGCGGGATTCGGGGAGGTGGCGTTTCCCATTGTTATTCTCACTGCCACCGGGATTGTATTCTTCATCGCGGGAATGCGGTTTTTCAAATGGCACTGAAAAGAATCCAAAATTCCATGCCCGAAGGTCAGGGCCGCAATGGAAAATCCGGAAAACAAAAGAGGCTGCCCCATTGTGTGAGACAGCCTCTAAGATTAAAATCGTTTTTGGTTAAGCTTATACCAGTTTAACATTTACAGCATTTAATCCTTTTTTACCTTCGGTCAGGTCGAATGTTACTTCGTCATTTTCCCGGATACGGTCAATTAAACCAGAGGCATGAACGAAATATTCTTTGCCTGTCTCGGAGTCCATAA